>Ga0209489_101760_pt1 | contig 44490 bp, 43 predicted proteins | sample SiratrowhiteBW_FD_187527 | JGI IMG/M metagenome (GOLD analysis project Ga0209489, IMG submission 187527) | Root nodule microbial communities of legume samples collected from California, USA - Siratro white BW (SPAdes) (version 2) | ecosystem: Host-associated > Plants > Roots > Nodule | place... | reverse complement strand
AAGAGATTGATTATAACTAAGCAAACTAACCAACAAGTTTAAGTAAAGAAAAGAGATGAATTTTCAGCAAACATTCAAAATATTTCCTTACAATAAACCAAAAGTCAAAAAGATTAACAGTAACCACAATCTACTACTGACTTTATTAAATAAAAACCTCAAAATTCATTGTGAAATCACAAGTGAATTAACTTAAAAGAGTTTAATATTTCATACAAAGGAAAAAGAAAGAGTTACAACAAAGAAAATAAGAAAACTAAGATGCTCTATTATGCTCTATTTCCCGTACATTGTTGTGAAGCTTGATACTTTCTTCCTTGAAACTTGTATCTTTTCTAGGTTTCTTTGCACTAAGAATCTCAAATATATTTTATCTTAGATATTGTTTCCATATTCTCAGTTTAAAATTTTCAGAATTCTTAAATTTTGTTTCCAGTTTTATCACAAATTTTGTTTTTCATATCTTTGCAGGTTATTTAATTCCAAATCTATTTATGAGATTTATAGATTTTATTCTCTAATTTTTTCATTCAGATTTTGTTTTTTGTTTTGATTCAAAGAACCAACTAGAATTTTGATTGATTAGGCTCATTTGCAGTAATAAATGCTCTATCAAACTTGCGCATCAATGTAGTAGATGCTTCTATTAGCCCATATAGTCTGCACCCTCATATTCATTACACTTAAATTTGGTGAGATGTTTTCTTCATTTGTCTTAGAAGATGGTTCGTTGGACCATCTACTACGTGTAAAAATATAATATAGTATAAATAAATCAAGATCCAAATAAATCCAGTTAGATAAATATCCTCTAAAATAATGAATTTATTATGTCTAATAAAACTAATATTATAGGTCCTAAGTTGGAGTAAAATTATACTTATTAAATACGTTCACACTTATCATTTTGCACTCCTGAGCAAGAAACTGATAACGAGGAGAAAAGATAAATCACAAACATAACAAATTAACAGTAGATTCTACGAATATATGAATTAGAAAAATACCACCTTATAGAAAAAGATTAAAAAATGAAATTTTCATAATTGTTATTTATTTAGACAACATAAACATCATTGGAACTCGTAAAACAATTGATTAATGCCAAATGTTTATCTCGGTATCTCAATTTTTAGTAGATAAAAAAATTTTCTCACATATCTCACTGCAACATTCACAGGATATTTATGTTTTTAAGGAACAATCACATATTTACACACGTCTCTCAAGTCAGCGTGACCAATCATCCTATACCATGTACTGTGGTAAATCTGACAAGTGATACAAATAATAATATAATAAGGCTCAAAAAAATAAAAATTCACAGATTATAAAAGAAATGAAGAGGAGCACTAGAATGGGTCAACGGTTCAAGTGGTTAGACAATTATATATGCTGAAGGACAGGAGAAGAAGAGACAGTGTGTAGAATGTGAGTAGTTCTCTTCTCCTCTGTTATTGAGTTCTTCATTCTCTCATATGCTATTCTAATTTCTTCCAGCATCATTGCTTATTGTTGATTCTCATTTCTAGATCATATCAGAAGGAGCAAATACTGGTTGCTATAATATTTTTCGTTATTCCTTAGTTGCTATTATAGAAACTGGTTATTTCAAATAACATATATGAACAATATTGCACACATACTGTTTGTTGGTATTTCCTTTTTGGTTTTAGATACAGATCGTATCATTGGTGCTTTCATCGAGTTACTTATGGCTGACAACACAAGAATGAAAGAGATACAAGGAGAACTGAAACGTATTTAAGAGATGCTAGGTTTACATCATGATCGATTTATGGAAATGGATCAACGATCTGAGAAGATTGATCAGCATTTGCAGGAGTTGCATCAGCTATTCCTAAAATTTCAGAACGACTCTTCAGAGCAGCCTTCCACTTCAATTGTTTCTCATCCTTGCTCTATGAAGTTGGTGATGATGCAATGACTTGGTTGTACAAGGCTGAAAAGTTTTTCACATTATACAACACTCCTGATGAGCAGAAAGTGGCCATTGCTTCTATTCATTTTGAAGGAAAAGTCTTACCATAGTTTCAACTACTAGAAAAAGCACACCAAGTACCTGATTGGCTATCATTGTCCACTGACATTCAAATCCAGTTTGGCCCATCTCAATTTGATAATCCCGGTTCAGATCTTTAAAAGCTAAAGCAATCCTCCATAGTGGCAGACTATTATGCTTCCTTCACTTAGCTAATCAATCATATGGGTTAGATGATTATGTATTTGCTTGATTGTTTTATTGGTGGATTAATACCTAAATTGAGGCATGAATTGATATCCCGACCCCCTCACTCATTACTCTAGACTATGTCATTTGCTAAACTCTTTGAGGAAAAATTTCACCCATCATCCCTAGCTCCTAAACACAAATTTCCTTACTTCCCAACCAAATCACTTACACAAAATACTTCTAAACTTTCATTAACATCAAACACAAACCCACCTATAAACACAAACCCACCACCATTACTTCCCACACCACCAAAACCCAACAACTTGAAACATTTAACCCCAGCTGACATTCAATTCTGTCGAGAAAAGGAGATTTGTTTTACTTGTGATGAGAAGTATTCCCCTACTCATCGGTGTGCTAATAAACATTATTTCTTGCTCTAATGTGAGGATGAAATACCCCCGGAGTCAGACCCAAATGTACAGAGCCAACAGATTCTCCAAAATCAGTCTGAGGAATTTGATCAAACACCTCATTTATCATACAATGCCATAAAAAGTACCACGGTAAGAGGGACGATTAGATTCACAGGATTTATCCAGGGCCATAATAAGATTCAAATCCTTATGGATGGAGGGAGTTCTGATAATTTCATCCAACCTAGAGTGGTTAAATTTCTACACCTACCCATCTATTAGACCCCACGATTAAAAGTGTTGGTGGGCAATGGAGAGCAATTGGAATGTGAAGGTGAAGTTCAGAATATCCCAGTCCAAATCCAGGGGCATTCTTTGTATATTTCAGCCTATGTTCTACCTATCACTGTAGCTGAATTGGTTCTTGGAAGTCGATGGTTGGCAACTTTGGATACTCATTTAGTGAATTATAAAGAACGCTTCCTCACTTTTTACATCAATGGGAAACTTATTACTTTACATGGAAAAACCTCAAATCTGCCTAGCCAGCCTCAGTTCCATCAACTCATCCGCTTACAAGCCACGGACTCAATAGCAGAATTATATGCCATTCAAATTCAAACACCTGAAGTGCCAGCCAACCATTTGTTGGAATTGCTGACATCTATGGAGCCTGAATTGGCTATGATTATACAACAATACAAGAATGTTTTTGAGAAGCCTCATGGGTTACCACCAATACGGTCTCATGACCATACCATCCCCTTGATGCCTGGCAGTGCTCCTATGAAAGTTCGACCTTATCGCTATCCTCATAGTCAGAAAACTAAGATTGAACAAATTATTGCCGAAATGATATCAGAGGGTATCATACAACCTAGTTCAAGTCCATTCTCCTCACCCGTGCTACTTGTCAAAAAGAAAGATGGAACATGGCATTTTTCAACCGATTATAGGGTCCTTAATGCAGTCACTATTAAGGATTCTTTTCCTATGCCACAGTGGATGAATTGTTTACAATATTTCTCAAAGTTGGATTTACATTCAGGGTATCATCAGATTCTTGTTTCTCTAAAGGATCGCTACAAGACAGCTTTTGACACTCACTAAGGGTTGTATGAATGGCTAGTAATGCCATTTGGCTTGAGTAATGCACCTGCCACTTTTCAAGTCTTAATGAATTCAGTTTTTGCAGAATATTTACTCAAATTTGTCCTTGTTTTCTTTGATGACATTTTAATATACAGTACAAAATAGAATACACATATCCAACACCTTTCTTTGGTTTTAAGTACCATGCAAAAACATTCCTTATTTGCCAAACTCTCCAAATGCTCTTTTGGCCAAACCCAAATTGATTATTTGGGACATGTTGTATCACGGGATGGAGTCAAGGTTGATGAAACCAAGATATAAGCAATTAAACAATGGGTTGTACCAACGGCCCAAGTGGCTAGAGAATTATATATGCTGAAGGGCAGAAGAAGAGACAGTGTGTGGAATGTGAGTAGTTCTCTTCTCCTTTGTTATTGAGTTCTTCATTCTCTCATATGCTATTCTAATTTCTTCCAACATCATTGCTTATTGTTGATTCTCATTTCCAAGTGATATCAGAAGGAGCAAATACTGATTGCCATGATACTTTTCGTTACTCCTTATTTGCTGCTATAGAAACTAGTTTATTTCAAATAACATATATGAACAATATTGCACCCATACTTTTTGTTGGTATTTTCTTTTTGATTTTAGATACAGATCGTATCAACAAGTCGTAGGAAAAAAAAAGATTAGCTTATAGTTGAATCTTTAATCAATTGTCGAGCATATATTAAATTAATAGAAAACTCAGGTATATACATCACAATGCAAATGATGAGTTTTTTTCCAATTGAATGGGTCCAATATAATTTGCAATGAAACAAGATCCACTAGCCAGATTTATATGAGTTGGTTTAATTATGAATAAAAGTGACAAATTGAGACTTCTCATGAGTAACATGATTTGTAGCTCTAATATTTAAGATCCAATAACATTACCTTTTTGAATTTTAGGGTCACCATTTTCAGGATTTTGAACCTGATTAACAATGTGTCGAATGGAGTTTTGTAAAGGTGTTAAACTTGTTCAGTTGTGAAAGGATTTTAATCTTGTGTATTATCTTGAATATAATCATCTCTAAAACTGACCATCTTGTTTTCAATGACAGAGTTGTTGCCACGAGTTGTCTTTATTGGTAAATGAATAAAGAAAACACCCGATTAATGATAGGCAGAGGTTCCATGAGAAAAGTTTTTATGCTGCTATCATTCTCGTGTAGACCTTAAAAAAGCACATGAGTTTGAGAGATTTGATTTCCACCCAAATGATCTTCATATCGATATAAAACTCGTAACAATCTTCTCACCTTGCTTAATTGAATCGATTTCTTGAAGAAGACCTGACAAACGAAAATTATTTCTTTTAAAAGTCTCTCCCTTAAATCTTTCCAAATATGTTTAACCACGTTAATGTAAACCAGGCTTTTCTGTAATGTTGGAAAATAATGCACGTTTAACCTAAGAAAGTATCATAACATTGCACCTTTCCTAATATTCATACAAAATATCTTCATGGTCATACAAGATTGTCATCCACGAACTTCAATTTATTATTGGATAGGAGAGCATGCCAAATAATTTTATTCTGAAAATGATAATTTTTCTGGTTGAGCTGAAGAGAGACCAGCACAATTCCAGGATTCTTCAAGGATGTAAGTAATATATCAGTTAAAAAAAACCAAAATCGGCATGATAAGTTATTGGAAGGATCAACTTAATTTAATGGAAAAACTTTAAAAAAACCTTTTAAACTTGACTTGAGTTTGTTTGGGACGATAGATAAAAATATAAAGGAAGGAAATTAATTTTCTTAGTTTAACAGAAAGGATGAGGGTATGGAAGATGATAAATAAAAGAAAATTAAAATAGAAAATCCTTATTAACACGGTAGACGAAACTAATATAAAGTGTAAACAGTATTTATTTGTACTATGTTTTTCAATTATATCAAAGTTTGTCTCGATAAGCTTTGGTAATATTTATAATAATTTATTGTATTCAATGTTAATACATACAATATATATACATGAAATTCCAATTTTGATTGGTACAAGTGTATTTAAGTTTTGTCCTAATATGTTAATATTGGAGTCATTTATATTAGATGTCTTTTTTCATTAATTTGCTTATCAAATAGATACCTATAAAACGATTAGAAGTATTCTAATTAAAATGCTTTTCTTTCCGTTCTTTTATTTTTGATAGAACCATTAATTTCTTACTTTCACCTTACAATCGTATATATTATTATTTTATTGTAATATAATATTATATAGAAAAAATTATTCGTAAAGTATATATTTAATAAATAGTAGTTTCAAGAGATTTTTTCCTTTTAGATTTCATTAGCATCTTTGTTTTCATATTATCTCCCAATTTCCATACAAGATTTTTCCCTTAGTTAAGAACAATTAAATAATTTAGGAAAAAAAAAAGATAACTATTGAGAAAAAAAAAGGTGGAGAGGTGAGATGAAAACTATATTCACATTCTTTTTCCTAAATACGCTTTTAGTTCATGTGATTTTTAGTGCTTCGAAATTTAATGCCTTTGTTTTAATTTATGTAAATATGTCAATTTTGATTTTAAATCCAATTATCATCGTCGGTCACTTCAACAGTTTTGTAAGAAAGAACAACAAAAAAAAATATTTAACATTAAATAGGGTTTAATATAGAGGTGACCAGTGCAATGATCATAAGTCCAAGATGCATCTGAAATGTAGTATAAAATTTTCATTAAGTCTTTTGATCCGATCGTAAATAATTGTATATATAAAGTTATGGTTAAAATAGTAAATCAAGAATTGTTTAAACTTTTAGAATTAGATGTTGTTATTAGTGTAATATTTATTTTTCTTATGGTCTTAACGCGCTTCCACGACTATACAAAAAATATTAATCTTCCCACTACTTTGACTACTTTTGTGTCTGCACAGATATTCTATTTCACCTTCCATGGACTTTACGTCTTCGTCATCCAAACTCCCAGAGATGTACGATGTGCTCATCAATTTTAATGGAGAAGACATCCAAAGAAAATTTGTTTCACATCTCGATTCTGTCCTTTCTGCTGTTGGATTCACCACTTTCCTTCACCACGAGGATGCAGTGAAGGGAATGCAGATCCAAGAACCTATTCTGAATCTGTGTCGGGTAGCAATTGTTGTTTTTACCAAAACCTATTCTGAATTTGCTTGGTGTCTTCATCAGCTTCAACAAATCATCCAATGCCACCAAAGTTATTGCCAACATGTTCTGCCTGTTTATTACGAAATTGAGCCATCTGATGTACGTCTTCAGAAGGGTGATTTTGGAAAGGCCTTCAAAGCAACTGCACACCAAACATTCTCAGGACAACAACTGGAGGATGCAATGTCTAGATGGAGCCACGCACTCACCAAAGCTGCAAATTTCTTTGGATGGGATGAGAGCAATTACGGGTAAATCACTCACTTACTCAATAACCCTATTTTAAGCTTGTACTTCCATTTTGGTAATACATGACTTCGACAATTGTTATTAAACTTGAAGGAGTGATGCTGAACTAGTGGACAATATTGTTAAGAGCATTCTTAATTTACCAGTCTTGTCGGCTACTAAATTTCCAGTTGAATTACAATCTCGAGTGGAAGATGTGATTCAAAGCATTAATAAATCTACGGAAGGTTGTACGATAGTGATATGTGGAGAGGAAGGATCGGGTAAAACCACCCTTGCCAAAGCCATTTACAATAAAATTCATGGGACATTCACGGAGAAAAGTTTTATTGAAGATATTGAACAATTTAGCGGAAAAAGAGGGGATCTTCGTTTACGAAAACAACTTCTTTCAGATGTCCTACAGATGTCCTACATACAAAGGTGGAGATATATAGCGTTGAGATGGGAAGAAGAATGATTTGGGAAAGACTTTCTGAGAAAAGGGCGCTCATTGTACTTGACGGTTTGCCTTGGTTTGGTACATCATTAGTATGGGAATGTCGTTCCTGAAGTGGAGGAACTGTAATAATCATTACAACAATAAATAAGAACCTAGCGAGGACATATCACGCTGATTTTGTATTTGAGATAAAGCTAATGAACGCAAAAGAGTCCCTTCAGCTTCTTAGTTGGCACGCATTTAGAGAAGCAAAACCAAAGAAAGAATTCAATGACCTTGCAAAAAGAGTTGTTACTCGTTGTGGAGGACTACCTCTAGCTCTTGAAGTCATCGGAAGTAGTTTATTTGAAAGGAAAAAAGAAGAATGGCATACTGTATTGTTTGAATTAGTGAAAATTCCCCAGGATGAAGTTCGAAAGATATTGAAAGTAAGCTTCGACGGTTTACGCAATGAAATGGAAAAGGATTTATTCCTTGATGTATGTTCTTCCTTTGTTGGTAAGGACAGAGCCTATGCTACCAAGATCCTAAATGGCTGTGGAATAGACGCGGACAGTGGAATAACAGTTCTCATAGAGCGTAGCCTCATACAAGTTAATAAAAACAACAAATTAGGAATGCATTCGTTGCTACGACAAATGGGAAGAGATATTATTCGTCAAATTTCAGGAAAGCAACCTGGGAAGAACTTTCAAGTGTGGTTTGATAGGGATGAAGAATATTTACTGTCAGTGCATATAGTAAGAACATTCTTTATCTATTTGTTTTGAAACTTCTTTTGGAAGTGGCTGCTTTCTGATGTCCAATATTCGTTTTTCTTAGCTCTTTGCATCTAAGGGGACAAAAGTCATTAAGAGATTGCCTATGGGAAGAGATTTCTTCGAACCTTATCCTTTTGAGGTAAGAGAACCATTAAAACTGCTGAGACTCGCTGGAGATTCTAAGAAACTGAGATGGATCAATTTGCAAGGGTTTCCTTCAGAATACCTACCTAACGACTTTTATCTGCATGATGCAATCGCAATTGATGTAAAACACAGTCTTCTTCAATTCCTTTCCGAAAAAACCCAGGTTTTTATTACTTGCCATTTTTTTTTAATTATTACTTGTTTTCACTTGTAACTATTTTGCTTTCTCGTTTCCTTCTCTAATATTTTATCAAAAACTATCATCCTAAAGGTTTTGACGTGGCTAAAAGTCCTTAATCTTAGTCACTCCAAGTTGTTGGTAGAAACCCCTGACTTTTCCGGACTACCAAGTCTTGAACAACTCATTCTCAAAGATTGTCCAAGATTGCAAGAAGTACACCAATCTATTGGATGCCTCTCCCATCTTACACTGCTAAATTTGAAGGATTGTACAAGTTTAAGCAAATCTCTCCAGCGACATCTATATGTTGAAATCCTTAAAAACTCTCATTCTTTGTGGTTGTCCAAAAATTGACATATTGGAAAAGGATATAGTGCAAATGGAATCATTGATAACTCTAATTGCTGAAAATACAGCTGTGATACTAGTGCCTTTTTCAATTGTAAGCTCAAAAAGCATCGGATACATATCCCTACGTGGATTTGAGGCATTGTCACATAATCTTTTTCCCTCTATCCTTCAGTCATGGTTGTCCCCAACAATGAATCCCCTATCTTATATTCATTCATTCATGGATATGGAGGATAATAGTTGGGATTATATTACACCATTGCTTAGCATCCTTGCCAATCTTCGAAGTGTTTTGGTGCAAAGTGACACCGAGTTTCAACTATCTAAGCAAGTAAAAACTATATTGGTCGAATATGGATCAAATATTACAGGATCAGGAATTTCAAAGCATCACCTCAGGTCTTCTCTGACTGGGGTTGGGAGATACAACGAATTCTTCTATACTGTGGGCGATAGCATACCTAAGGTTCTTCTCTGCTTTCCCTTTGTTTATTACCTTCACCGTCATCTTAGCTATTACTTGAGAGAACATAAAATAATCCTAATCAAGTAGAAACTACAATGTTGACTTTTAACACCCTTGTCTTCGATAGCCCCACGACTTCATCTAAAAGTATCTGATTCTAATAGTCAACGAAGTACTAAGTACTAGCTTAGTACTAAGTATTACATCAGGTCTTCATAATTATCTTTATAATAAGTACTAGCTAAACTATTGACCAGATTTTGTTTGAATCATGTGTAACATTTTTGTTTAACTAAACACGCCCTTGTTTATCACATGATACAGGTATTTCCAAGCAATGAGTCATGCGATGTTTCTCTCCCAGGTGACAATGTTCCTTATTGGTTGGCCCATATGGGTGAGGGACAGTCTGTTTCTTTCACTGTACCTCCAGATCGTGACATGAAGGGAATGGCTTTGTGTGTCGTTTATTCATCAACCACTGAAATCTTGGCAACAGAATGTCTTAGAAGTGTGTTAATTGTTAATTACACAAAGTGCACATTGCATTTACATAAACATGGCTTTAATGATGAAGATTGGCATGGCATAATATCAAATTTAGGATCAGAAGACAACGTGGCGATTTTTGTGACTTTTGTTCATGGAGTGGTAGTCAAGAGCACAACTGTCTATTTGATATGTAGTGAATCAAGTGACTTAGAAAAGGAGCCAAACGACTTAGAAAAGGATCCAAACGAGTTAGAAAAGGAGCCTGCACAAAAGCAAAGTTCCTTCGTTAGATTTATAAAGAAAATTGTAATGTGACATCTAGTAAGTCATTTATCTTCTTTAGAACAGCAGGATCCCTTGAGTTATGGAATTAAACCTTGAATCCTTGAGTGCACTTTACTTTTTCTAATCCTTAACTTGTTTTTCTGAGTATAGCTCATAGTTAAGAAATTCATATTTATTTTTTTCCTTTTTTCTCGCTCGTTACATTGTGCTTCCTTAGCATTAGTATGATTGGTTTTTTGTATTTGTTTTCTGCTTGTTGCTTTTGTCAATTATTCCATTTCAGCATATAATATTTTATTCATAAATCCTTGTGCTTTACAAATGGCCTCATCACTAATGGAAAGACATAATTTTATGCTGACTTATCGGTTGTCGTCATTTTCATAATCGAATTAAATGTATTTTCAGTTTATACCGTCTAAGGCAGTGTTAACCATCTAATAGCAAAAATAGCAAAGAGAAAATAGTATAGATAAGAAAAAATTAACTCCAAGCCTTCTCCCAATGAATTCAATGGCAAATCTAATCCATGAAAGTTAATAATAACAATAAAGTAAAGGTGGTTTGAGGATTGTAGGGGCAAAAAGATAAAGTAGGTGATGCAAAACAATAAAAAAAGTAAGATAACTCTCAAGTTAATTCAACTATAAATTGTTCAGTGATTATCTGAACATTATTATTCTTTCAATTTTCCAATAGAGTCGAACTTAATCAAATAGACATCAATCAAATTCAATAGAATCTTATTACTAAAACAAGTGTCTACCAATGTATTCAATATCTCACTTCGTCTCCAAGTGCATACTTAATCAAATGTTTATCTTCTATCTCTTGACTAAGCATACAAAAGATTGATTATAACTAAGCGAACTAACCAATACTTTTAAGTAAAGAACAAAAACTAAATTTTCAACAAACATTCAAAATATTTCTGTAACATAAACCAAAATTCAAAAAGATTAACAGTAATCACAATCTACTATAGAGAATTTAAAAACAAGATTTATCAAACAAAAATCTCAAAATTCAGTAGGAAATCACAAGAGAATCAACTCAAAGGAGTTTAACATTCCATACAAAGGCAAAACGAAAGAGTTACGACATAGAAAATAGGAAAACTAAAGAACAATGTTACATTGACATTGCCATGTGGCATACTCCCACTTGACACCACTGATGTGGCAAAAGTAATATTATTTTAAGCCAACGTGTAAGCCAGCGTGGCAGTGTACCTAAAGATTCAGAATACGAAAAGCTTCCCGCGTGCTCAGTCTTCCTCCATCCTCAGAAAACGTTTTCTCTCTCAAACTCCCCGCTCCTCTCAGATCTCCGGTCTCATCCTTGTTCCTCCTCTCATCCTTCGTCCTCCTCTCAGTGTTGTGCCTGTCAAAGATTCGCGAGGTCTTAGAAGCCCTAACGCACTCGGCCTCCTCTCATTCGAAAGGTCTCGCGTTCACTCTCTCGGTCTCGTCTCCACTCTCGTTGGTCTCCATCCTCGCTCTGTGCCCGTGGCTGTGGTTCACTCTAGCTTTCACTTTGCTCCGCCTCGTCTTAGTCTCTGCCCTAAAAAAGGTTCATTTTTTATTTGCTTTTCGTTTGAAAAATGTTCAAAGGTTGCTCTTTTCAGTGATTTCTCATGCAAAAGAATGTTTTTTTTTTTGTTTTTTGAATGATTTGCGTGTAAAGTTTTGGTTTTTATGCGATTTTTTGATGGAAAAAGAAGTCTTTTTGCGTTTAGGGTTTGGTGTTACTGTTCTGTTCTAGATCTGAAAAGTTTTTGCCTTTAGGGTTTGATTTGTGTTGGTTTGGAAGTAAAGTTTGTTCTTTTATATCATTTACGACTTCATTTTTGGTTCTTGGTGGAGTAAGTACGTCTTTTGTAAGTTTTGTAGGGTTGTATTGGTTGAATCTGTTTGTTTTGGCAACTGTTGAAGATGTCTGAGTTGAGTCGCCATGCCATGAACTCAGGTGTTACCTTGTCAATACATTGATAACAACTGATGTTCTGTTAAACTAAGTGGTTGAGTTTACAGAACATCGTTTCTTATCCATGTATTGAGGAGGGGACACCTTAGTTCATTGAATGGCGACTGAGGATCAGATGTTGGTTGAGTCGCCATAGGTTGCTCTATGGTGTCTCCTCGTAAAAGCAGTGGTAACCGCTTCTTAATGTTTGAATTTGTATGTTTGTTGTGTGTATGGTGTTGTGACCTGACAAATTGACATTGATTGGTTACCCCTACTTGAACGACTGGACACCTAAGTACAAGTTTTGGCTAGTGATGAACAAATGTGTGTTTAGTCGCAAACACTTGGACTAGGTGTCCCCTCATTAACGAAAGGGGTAACCAGTGATTAATGCAGAGTTAGAACCATTTTTAATGAATTGGATGTTTTGCATAGGTTATTGAGTGTAATTTACTACAATGGCTGGAAAGGGAAAAGCTGTTATGAACAGAAATGTTGAATCTAATGTAAGTTACTTTGAATCGTAGTTTTTTTTTTAATATGTTCGACATGTGATCATGGTAACACCATTATTTTATACATAACTTCCAGATTAGACTCAGGCATAGGGTTGACACCCACACTGTTGTACGAGTAAACAACAGAATGGGTGCCCTGCATAAGCAACAATTACAAAGGACCCCATTTCGGTGGATGTTGTTGATGGAAGAGCCACTCAAGATTTGCAATGCGTTGCTGCTTGAGTTGGTTAGCCGATGGTCTGTTGAGCACAGGAGCTTCCGCATCAGGGAGCATTTGGTGCCGTTCAATTTTTTTGATGTTTGTGTTGTTTTAGGTTTTTCTGTTAGGGGAGAAAAAGTTTGTTTTGATTCGTGTACAAATAGGTTGGTTAACAATTTGTTTGGTAATGAGGACATAACAATTGAGAAGATTGTTCTCAAACTAGAAGAGGAAGATAATGTTGATAATTATTATAGATTGTATATTTTGCTTTTGTTTTCAGTTTTTTACTTTCCTCGCACCTCTAGGACAGTTAGTACATTTCCTTTTACTTTATTAGATAATTTACAGTCCTTACACATGTGGAACTGGTGTGAGGCTGTTCATTCTTTGCTTGTGCGGAGCTTAGACAGAGCTTCCTCTCAGTTCCGTCAGCAAAAGAACACTGGCGGCCTACACTTGGCCGGTTGTGTAGCTGTGTTGCAGGTATTTGTTTGGTTGAATTTAAATTATGTATACTGTATTCAGAAATTGGAAGTGAAATACTTGTTTTTCTAATTGGTGTATTTATTCTTGTTGACAAGTTGTGGGCTGTGCAACACGTGGGAATAGGACGCAGTTCTCTATTCCCACGTATTCGGGACTGGCCATCCATCAAGACTCTGAGATATTCATCACAAATACAGAAGTTATTTATAAAAAATAAGGTAATGGTCATTCTATCAATTGTTTACATTATCTGTTTATAGTGTTTGATGATTTTTTGACAATAATTGTATACTTGTGTGTAGATTGTATGGGACTGGACATTGACAGAGGAAGAGGAGAGGATGGACATTGTGCGTGAAGCACTTGGATGTGTTCACCCTTGTGATGAAGTGGGCATTGAGGAGGACGTCGAGGATGACAATTGTAATTACGGGGCAGAAGTTGCAGCCACTATACAAAAGATTGAGTCAAATGCAGTGCTTATTGTTGAACTCTCACACCAAGTTAGCCTGCTACGACAACAAATGTGCAATGCCCCAAGTAAAACGGTCCAGCGCCCATCATCCTCCTCCTCCATTCCACGAAGGAGTAGATCAAGGACTCCAATCAAGAATCCTCGAACTGCAAAGAGTCCCTCACCAAACAGTCCTCATGTCAGTCCCAGTCCTAAGAGTCCAGAACAGACTACCCCCCAAAAGAGTACAAAGATTCCCCAACAGACTCCTTCAGAGCAGACTCCCCCCCAGAGCAGACTCTCCCAGTGCAGACTCCTTCAACAAAGACTTCGCCAGCAATGTGTCCCACAGCAAAGACTCCCCTTCGAACGTCTCCCGCAGAAAAGACTCCCCCAAGGAGTACCGTTGAGCCAAAGGGTGGAGATGGAGATAGTGATGACGATATCGATTTAGAAAAACTATATGTTGGCATGACCGATGGTGAAGATAATGACAAGAAGTATAATTTATTCTGTAAATTTCTTTAGTTTGTGTTTTTCATTCCATATATACGCATGACACATTCCTTTGACATAATATTTTGTTATTTGTTCAGTGCTGTGGTTGAGATCCAACAACATGTAATTAGCAAGGCTGACCTACGCAGCCTTGGTCATGCACAAAAAGTGGATAACATGGTCATGTTCTTTGAGACGTTTCTGCTGATGCATGCTGAAAAGAAAAGAAAGGGCATGATCAGACGTGTGTGCTTCAATCCCATGTTTGCGGTATGTAGTAGTATCAGAACTTCTTTTTTATATCCTTGTAAATTTGTTATTGTTATTTTCAGTCCAGTCGTCAAGACTTTACCGTAAGTGTCCCGTCGTTAAGCCATAGGTAACCAAAGAATTGGTACTGAGTTAAAACCTGAGTTTTAAGCCATATAGGTGTTGAAATAGAACATTATGTAGTCCATGAAACCGTGATCAATCCTGGATCTGTGTGTTATTGATTTAATTTTGGTTTGTGCAGAGCAATGTAATTCAGGAAATGGAAAAACAAAGCGTTAAAAAAATGGACCAAATGGGGAGAAGCTCAATACTCTGCCTTTTATCCAGACGACTTATTGGAGTTCTATGAACTAATGAATGCCGAAATAGTAAGTGTTCTCATATAAAATTATGTAAGGGTATATTGATTGCTAAAACCTTTTTTTTGTGTAGATTTTTATCCCCACAGTCCATAACGACCACTGGTGGTGTTATGCTCTCGTTTGGGGGAGGAGAGAGTTGTATGTGCTGGATTCTATTGGACACAAACACAAACAGCGCTATCGCAAGGCCATTGATTTAGCTGTGGTAATGTGCTAGAGTTCTATTTTCTGAAATCATCTGATTTTGAAGTATGTGTTGCTGAAACGATTTTGAAGTATGTGTTGCTAAAATGATTTTGAAGTATGTAGTATTTTTTTTATAGGCATATCGTCTGCAAGATCTGTTAGATTTCTTTTCAGATGCCAGCGAACCCAAACCATCTCGTGTTAAACTGATTGACGATGATCTCCCACTCCAACCAAACTCGTGAGTGTGATCTGTTTTGGTAAATCTGTGGAATATGATCTTATTTGGATTGCTTGGTAAATGTTTGTCCACCTTTTTCAGTTATGATTGTGGTGTTATGATTATTAAATACATGGAGTTGTGGGATGGTTCACGAAGGTTTAATGGAAAAAATATGCCTGAATATTCAACGGTTAGTTCATTTGAGTTTTAGGTTTATCCTTATTTTTTAGTTGAGTTGGTCACATTTTAATTTGGTTCATTTTTTCTTTGCAGTACGATCTTCACTCTTTTCAGAAGCAACTTGTGTATCAATGGGTTAACCATGAGGATAATTGCAAACGTCAAATTGTGTTATCAGCTATCAATTTGATGAGTTTAAGTTCCCAAAGCAATACTTGATACTTGTAATGGGTTGTAGATCAGTGTACTCTTTGTTGAATTTGTTATTAATATGTACTACTGTAAATATTTTTGTTCATATGTAGTAATGTAAGTATTGATACAATTATTGTTGTTAATGTTACTGTAAATATTTGGTCCTTATTAATAGTTATTATTACTTCATTTGTAACAAAGGGTCTTAATGAAGAGGTTTCGTATCAATCGCCAAAACGATAACTGAGGTGTCCCCTCGTAAAACTGTGGGTCACCTTTGAGTTCATTGTATCGTAAAAAACAGTTTTAGGGCACTGAGGTGACGAAAATGAACATCATGTCATCAACATAATTCAAAACACAATTCACCAACATGACACAACTCAATTACATTACACCTAATTATGAAGTAAAATTGTTGATAGTGAAAAGTTAAGGCCATTCTTATTTTTGCATGCCTCCAATCCACGAGTTAACTATCCATCAGTCCGCACTGTGAGGCTGGGTATCAGTAAACCAACGACGGTACTTAGGATCTGCACAAAGATAATAATTGTGAATTAAATCTTCAGAACCATTTTTTTCCAGAAATGAAGAACAGTCTTTTCTATACCTATGTCTGGATTAAGGTGAATGACTGGCTGTGAATCACGAAGTAATTCCTCAGTTGGTGGACTTATATCAAACTTGAACACCTTGACGATGTTATTCAATGTTATGTTCAGATAGAAAATGCGTTCGTTGGGAGTGTACACGACAACCTACACAAACACGAGTCAAAACTCTTAATGACGTACGAATAATTAGGGAAGACAACTGACATTAGAAAACTCCAAAGGTTACCCTTGCATTAATGAGTGGACACCTTTGTTGAAACTATGGCGACTAACCAAAAACACACAAACGTATGTCAACGGAATCGCCAAAACGTAAACTAAGGTATCCCTTCCTTACTGAGGGGGTTACCAGTGGTGTTTTGCAAAATAATCGCTCACATTTTTTAAAAGTAACACAGATCCGACTTGGATATGACTTCCAAATTCGGGGTCCTGTAAGACTTTTCGATGAACACTGGCCCTAGCAGTTCCTGTGGGGTCCTATATAATGTAAAACATTGTCATTGCATGGTTCTGTATTTCACAGGCCATATCAAAGAAGTTTGTGTATCGAAAGGTTGTGACCTTTACTGTGATTAACATGTCCCCAAGTCCATTTGGCTCACAAGATTTGACAACGCAGGGGACCAACACCAGGCGAGAAGGACTTTCCTTGGTTGCCAACGTTTTCATGGTTGCCAGCGTTGAGACATTGTCAATGTTGTGCACACTCAACAACCCTTTACAAAGTAATTCAAACATCAAAATGGAACTTAAAGTATTAATTGGTAATTGATTTGAAAAAATCTTACCATGAAAGTTAATAAATTTTTGTGCCCATTCCCATGGATTGGTACTAAAATCTCGGTGGTCAGATGCCTCAATGATGCATTTCACAAACTCTTGTGTGTTCTTTGGTTGTGAGGAGATTCGGTTCAGTAGAACGGCATGTACATTACCCGCTGGTCCTAGGATTACGTTGGTCGTCGAGTTACACCGGCGAACGAAAGTGGCTAAGTCAGTGTCGTCAATGTCAAGTCCTTCCCAAGGTTCCATGGCCTTCACAAAGTTGGTTTGGTCAGACAAGTCTGATTTCTCAACGTTCAAATACCCATTGCCAAGTTTCCTCTTTTGGGTTCCTACCCATTAGTCAGTGTGAACCTAACATTACTATAACAAAGAAAGAAAGATATACTATCTCTTTTTTTCTGCTATATATGGCGTGAAACACACGAAAGGCACTTTTCATTTAATGAAAGTATATTATTTGAAAAAGTACCCCTGTAAGTAGCTTTGGCTGTCACATTGTGATTGCACAAATGTGTCTTAGCACTTAAAAGTCTACTACCTACTTCACAGTCACATTTAATGCTGGTTGATAGTACTGGTTACGAGGCAATACTTAAGCTCTTTCGTCTTCCTTAAGAGTTTCTTGACAACCAAAAAAGGCGTGAACTTGGACCATCCCAATCCTTTCCAACTGAAGCATTCAATGGCAGATGAGGTAGGTGAAAATGGCCATTAATGTTTTCGTTTGGTTATTAATGCTTGGTTATTGTCATTTTATTGTCTCACCAACATGATTCAATGCTGCATGATTGTTTTGGTATTTTTCCACCTAATATTTCTTAAAGTATCCATGCTAGCCAGATTTGTAAGCTTACAGTTTGTTTATTCATGAAAATATGTTCATTTCCTACCATTGTCTTACTTAATACTTCTTCATAGGCAACATTACCATCATTAGATAGGCATTCTTTAGCGAGGACACCCAGTAGTTTCAGTATTGGAGACAAAATTGCAATATTACCCATCAGTACATTTAACACTGTTCTGTTAGCTTGTATAAATGCAACGGATACTCATGCTTTAACGAGGGGACACCTTAGTTTATGTTTTGACTACTTAATTCATACATCATCATAACGATCATTTTTTTGTAGTTAAGTTCTTCACTTTTTAGGTTTGATGACGCTTTCATTAACAACATGGAATTCATTTATTTAAGTCACCCCTGTTTCCACTAACCCAGTGGTTACCCATGTTTCAATGATTGGACACCGTCGTTTTAGTATTGGTTATTGAATAACAATATTGTTTGTTTATTACCTTTCACTCTTAATAATGTTATGGTTACTTTAAGTTGTTCTCATTGACATTGCAATTGCAGTTGAATTCCTCTCTCGATGTCATTAACACCGATCCAATATTATCATTGGATGATATTCCAACTAGTGAAGAATGTGAAACGTCAAATGTAGTTAATGAGGAATGTTCTCATAACATGGACACTCGTGTTCACACCATTGGCATGTGTTTTTCAAGCGCAGAAGAAGCAACAAAGTTCTACAGAAAATATGCAATGACAAAAGGCTTTGCTATTAGAAGAAGGTCATCAAAAAAAGGAACCGACAAGCAATTAAGGTACTTCATTTTGGTCTGCTCGAGAGCAGGTTCATATGTACCAAAGAACCGTGGTGAAAGCAAGTCAATTCCAACAGCAGCAAATCAGTGCCCAGCTCGCATCACACTTACAAAAAAGGAAGATGAATGGTACATCACAACTGTGAACGAGGAGCACTCCCACGACTTAAGTCCAACTAAGTCAAGATTGTTTAGGGGAAACAGAATTATTAACCTTGGGGTTAAGAGGACTATTGATTTGAATGACCAGGCTGGTGTGAGGACAAATAAAACTTATCAATCATTAGTTCATGCTGCTGGAGGATATGATAACCTTCCTTTTGTTGAGCGTGATGTGCGAAACTATGTTTCTCAGCAAAGACGTGCATTAGGGAAAGAAGGGGACGGTCAAGCATTGTTGAAGCATTTTTCCCGCATGAAAGAATTGAATACAAATTTTTTCTTTGATATTGATGTCGACGAAGACAACCGCATAAGGAATGTTTTTTGGGCAGATGCAAGAAGTCGGGCTGCCTCTCAATACTTTGGAGATGTTATATCATTTGATACGACATACCTAACTAACAAGTACGACATGCCTTTCGCACCTTTTGTTGGGGTCAATCATCACGGCCAATCCATTCTTTTAGGGTGTGGTCTACTATCCTCAGAAGACACCAACACATTTGTTTGGCTATTTGACTGTTGGAGACGTTGTATGTATTACAAAGATCCAGAAGGGATTGTCACTGATCAATGTCAGGCTATGAAGAATGTCATTACCACTGTCTTCCCTCAGACACGACACAGGTGGTGTTTGTGGCACATTATGAAGAAAATACCAGAAAAGTTACAAGGGTATAATCAATACAAGGACATCAAGAGAATCATGAAGGAGGTGGTCTATGAGTCCGAAAGTATGGATAAATTTGAAACTAATTGGGGTAATTTCATAGCACATTTTGGATTGGTTGATAACCAGTGGTTGACTTCTCTATATGAGGAACGACATCGATGGGTTCCTATATATTTAAAACGTCATTTTTGGGCAGGACTGTCAACTACACAAAGGAGTGAGAGCATGAACGCATTCTTCGACAGTTACATCAATTCCATGACAACACTACAACAATTTGTTCAACAATACGACAATGCCTTGCAACACAAGTGGGAAAAGAAGAAGGAGGCTGACTTTGGCTCATTGAACACGGTAATTCATTGTGGCTCACAGTCATTGATGGAAAGGAAATTTCAAAAAGAATATACACATGCTAAGTTCACTGAGGTGCAGACTGAATTTATATCCAAAATGAATTGCCTAATTCACCATTGTCATAGTGATGGAGAAAATTGTACCTACACAGTAATGGAAGAGTCCATCCATAATGAACATTGTCGTGAGAGATTATTCACTGTTTTCTATGACGGAAAAATGAAGGATGTGCAATGTCAGTGTTTCTTGTTTGAGTTCAGGGGAATAATATGTAGACATGCATTGGTTGTTCTTGCCCAAGAAAGACAAAAGAGCATTTCAACAAAGTATATATTGCAAAGGTGGAGCAAGAATGTTAGAAGAAAGCATAATTACATAGTCAAATATTTTAACTCCAGAGAAAAACCACCACATGTTCAGCGCTATGATACCTTATGCCAAACATTTAGAGAAATAGCTCAGGTAGCTTGCGAAAATCAGGAAACAAGTGAATTATTATTTGCCCATCTGTAATCCTTTGTGGACACACATGACATTGAAACTCATTACCCAGCAAGGACCAATATGGGAAATAGGACTCCACAGAGAAATATTTCCATGAATGACGGGGTCAACAGAAATATTCATAGTCCTGAACCAGTTTCAAGAAAGGGACGACCTCCATATAAAAGATTGAGGTCAGCATGTGAGATTGCTCGAAGCCGAAAGAAGGCAGTCACTGCCAAGCACACAAGTTCAAGGACAAATTTATCTCAACCAAACACAACAACTGTATCCACAATGAACTACCAAACAAAAACGGTTCGTATTACATACAGATTTATACATTTCCATGAATATGCTGTTGTATTTCGCATTATATTATGCTGACATGGTCTTTACAGGTGTACACTGTTCAATCTGGTGGATTTGTATCACTCCTCACATCGATAGGAAACTCACAAGAGTCATCATCAATGACTGGTTACCAAATCTTTAACGAAGGGACACCTCAGTAGACGTTGTGGCCACTAAATGCACTGCGACCATTTTGGTGTTCTAAGTTGTAGTGTCCTTCACTTCCCACCCTCTGAATTACTTCCATGAACCTTTTATGTACCAAATTTATGCTAAATTAATACATTTGTGTACAAATAACAATTGTCAATGTGCTGAAATCTCAGGTTACCCATGTTTTCACGATGGGATACCTCAGTTTACGTTGTGGCGACTAAGTGCAGTATGACCATTTTGGCGCTTCCAAGTTGTCGTCTCCTTCAATTACAACCCTGTCACTTGCCTCGATGACTGTTTTATGTATCAAAATATGCTAAATTGAGACATACCTATGCATAAATAACAGCTCGAAACTTACTACAATCAGGTGTTACCCATCTTTTAACCAGGGTATACCTCAGCTCACGTGGCGATTATGTGCAACACGACCATTTTCGCATTTTAACTTAGTCGCATTCACTTACTAAACATATGAGGTACCCATGTTTTAACGAAAGTACCTCTCAGTTAACGATTTCGCAACTAATCAATACCATATTCAATAGGACCATATTCGCATCAGCTGACAAAATTATACTGAATTCCCTCACCTCTGGCCATCAAAACTTTCAGCCTTTAAGACTTGGCCAGAGAAGTCGCGTGTTCAAAAAATTCAACAAATATGTAACTAACAAATTCAAGCAATAAAATGCAATAACAATTTCATTTGTTACACAAAATATCTGTTCCACAAAATATCTGTTCCACAAAATATCTGTTCAATATACATTAATAGGAATTAATTCTTGCGACTTTTTACAACCCTTGCACCAACCCTTGCAGACCTTCTCCTTTTCTTAGGATATGTCGTAAAAGGAGGTCCTAATTTAGAGGATTTAACAAGCTTCCTCTTTAATACACTCTTCACTCGAGTTCTTTTGGGTGCTTGTGCCTCTGTCTTTTGAATTGTTGTTGTGGTTGGTGTTGGGTTTCCTGTTGGGGTTCCTGCTGCTGGGGTTTCTTCTGCTGGGCTTCCTGCTGCTGGGCTTCCTGTTGCTGGGGTTGCTGCTGCTAGGGAATCTGCTTCTGGGGTTGCTGTTGGAGGAGAGGCCATGTCATTTGAAGTTTCTGATTTGCGTTTATCATCGACCAATTTTGTAAGCTCAATAATCTCCCTCTGAAGCTCTCTAATATTATCCTCTTGCACTTCGATAATATGACGTAGTTTTAAAAGGTCAGCACCATCTTTCTGGATATGATGGTGGTCTTTTTTATTCGCGTTTGGTTTACCACCACCACGTTCTACAGCTTCCTTCACAATGTCGTATCCAAGCTCTTCATTTGACACTGCCAGTTCAGCAACGGCCTACTCATAGTAAAAATTAGCACACATAAAAAAATAATGTGAACATCATTACACCCCAATATTACCCTTAAAACACTTACCAAATTAGTATTGAATGTTGAATGAACTATGCTATCTGCAATCTTCATATCCTTCCAATAAAGGATGCGGGGAAATTTACCACTCATTTCCCTACTTTTCTTTCAGAATAGCAAATGTTCACACGCCCAAATTTATGACACAAATCATAACAAAAAATCAAAAAACATAACTTAAAAGCTATTACGAACAATATACAATAGCACTTTTGAACTTAATATAGAATTTACCTGCAATAAGTATGCACACCGAACAATATACACATCTGAAGGAGCTGGCACTTTCTGAACTGATGCAGCACCTTCACATAAACTTCGTACCAGGTATTGGTAGACAACACCACCCCAGTTGTATTTACATAAATCACCTAAGTTGTTATCCACAACACTAAACAGTCCATTATGTACAGTACCCTTTGTGTTCGGCAAAAAAAATTCACACAAACCTAACAATATATACAATTTACAGAAATCTACAACTACAGAATCATTGACATGTTTAAGTAATTCATCATAAAGCATTGTAATATTAACACGATTTGAACCAAAAAAACTCCTCAGATTGCCATCACTTGTTTCCTTTTCTATATCCACTTTCTGTCCACAAACTCTCAAACCTAACCCTACACAAACATCAAGTAATGTAAAAGAAACAACTTCAAATCCAATTTTAAAACCACAGTCTTTCTCAACAAATTTAAAACATAGCTCCTTTACAAGCATCCTCCTCATTTGCAGTTCTTTATCAACTGTGAGGAGCCAACCAAAAGGGGTGCTCTTTATCCAAGCCTTATGCTCATCACTTAAAATGTTGTTCACCTTGACCAGATATTCAGTCCTGCAACAATGGCGGACTCTTATGCATTCCTACATATAATTAAAGCAGAGAATATAGGCATTACATGACAATATATTTGACTACAAAAATCATTGATGCAGAATACAAATCAAACCTTATTGTCCATTTCGGATCGTTTGAGAATCACAACACCGGATGATGCCATTTGTAATCTTGTAAAAACATAAACAATTCAATAACAACAACTAACATCAAACGTGTTATGGAAACAATTCATTACAGTCATCACTCGCCAAAACTTGTACTTAGGTGTCCAGTCGTTCAAGTAAGGATAACCAATCAACCTGCTACAACCCTAAACCACTTATTAGTCATTTTTTGTTCACAGAGCACACCTTAGTCAACATACACATTCAAACATTAATAAGCGGTTACCCCTTCTTTCACGAAAGGACAACATAGAGCAAAACCTAGGTTGAGTCGCCATTCAATGAACTAAGGTGTCCCCTCCTCAATACATGGGTAACAAACGATGTTCTGTAAACTCAACCACTTAGTTTAATAGAACATCAGTTGTTATCAATGTATTGACGAGGTAACACCTGAGTTCATGGCATGGCGACTCAACTCAGACATCTTCAACAATTGCCAAAACAAACAGATTCAACCAATACAACCCTACAAAACTTACAAAAGACGTACTTTACTCCACCAAGAACCAAGAATGAAGTCGTAAATGACATAAAAGAACAAATTTTACTTCCAAACCAACACAAATCAAACCCTAAAGGCAAAAACTTTTCAGATCCAGAACAGAACAGTAGCACCAAACCCTAAACGCAAAAAGACTTCTTTTTCCATCAAAAAATCACATAAAAACCAAAACTTTACACGCAAATCATTCAACAAACAAAAAAAACATTCTTTTGCATGAGAAATCACTGAAAAGAGCAACCTTTGAACGTTTTTCAAATGAAAAGCAAATAAAAAACGAACATTTTTTAGGGTAGAGACTAAGACGAGGCGGAGCAAAGCGAAAGCGAGAGTGAACCAGAGCCACGGGCACAGAGCGAGGATGGAGACCAGCAAGAGTGGAGACGAGACCGAGAGAGTGAACGCGAGACCTTTCGAATGAGAGGAGGTCGAGTGCGTTAGGGCTTCTGAGACCTCGCGAATCTTTGACAGGCACAACACTGAGAGGAGGACCAAGGATGAGACTGGAGATCTGAGAGGAGCGGGAAGCTTTTCGTATTCTGAGTTCAAGGATGGAGGAAGACTGAGAAAGCGTTAGGGCTTACTTAATTTTCATCTTCCAAAGTTGCCCCTGCCACGTAAGCCATTTTGACACAATTACCCCGGTGTCAAGTGCGGGTAATCCACCAACAGTGTCAACGTAACATTATTGAAAACTAAAATGCTCACTAGTAGAAAAAAGACATTTAATCGCGGTTGTAGGAGGCTTACAAACGCGGTTATACAACCGCGATAAAAGTACTAAAGATACAAATGCGGTTGTACAACTGAGATGAAAAGTATAACATATCACCGCGGTTCTTCATAAACCGCGTTAAAAAGTGACTCAGAGTGGCACATACAAACGCGGTTATATATTAACAACCCCGTTTGTTCAAATTCAACTGAACGAAACTGTAAGCATAGATCAACAAATATTCTCAGAATAATCTCTTGACCATCTACTTTTCCATAAATGGAATCCAGAATTCTCAGATTAAACATTCAACTCACAAACAAGTAGAAAGAACTTAAATGAGTTACCATACATCATAATAATGATCCGCATTAAGTTATCACCTATCAATGAAGAAGAGGAGATGACAAAGGTCCACACACAAATTTAGAATCACAGTAACTTAAAACCATCACAAGGAATTTATAACGAGAACCACATGGAATGGAAAAAAAACCTACATCGTTCAGAGTAAATTCTCGAGGCAACAACACGTTTCACAGTTCTATTAATAAACATTCAACTAAGAGAGTGTTTCTATGATTGACTAAAAAATAAAGAAAACTAGAAAACCCAACACCAATCTTATCAGCTTCCGACTTCATTCTCTCAATATCTTGATCATCCCCTTGATATCCAGGCACAAGAGGCACCCCTGTAGCTCCCATTATTCTCTTTGATGCACTGCCATAATCAATGAAAAAATAGATAAACAAAATAACATGATTAAAAAAATGAAAAAGCAGAAAACGCATTCATAATGAAACTTAACTCTACAGTACCTCTTGTCTCCCATGTCGCGAATTGCAGGAGGCCCTATAAACGTGATACCACTGTCCTCACAAAGCTTGGCCAAGACAGCACTCTCGGACAAGAATCCATACCCAAGGTGAATAGCCTATTCACCGAAACTACACATGTCATCATTCAATTAGGTCAATTAACCAAAGAGGAAAAGCGAAGGGAGTGAAAGAATAGTTGACCTGTGTGCCGGAGCGAATGGCGGCGTGGATGATGGTGGCTCCATTCAGGTGACTGAGGCGTGCCGGTGGCGGTCCGATTCGGATGGCCTCGTGGTGGTGGTGGCGGGCGCAGAAGCAGAACTTCTTGGTGATGGTGGTGGCGGCGAGCGAAATGGAGAGAACACGAGAGAGGGAATGAAATGGCGAGAACGAGAGAGGAATAATGAAATTGCGAGACTGAGAGAGGAATAATGAAATGGCGAGACTGAGAGAGGAAAAATGAAATGGCAAGACCGGGAGATGAAGAACGACATAGCTCGAAAGAAAGAGAGAAAGACGAAAGCGAGAAGGAAAACGCACCAAAAGCCCTAAAACAGGGGATACGAGCGCGATTGTTTAAGCAACCGCGTTTGTATGTCCCTGCAAAATAATTTTTAAATTATTTTGCAAATACTAGGACGGTTGTTTAAACAACCGCGCTGGTATCTCCCTGTAATTTTTTATTTTCTACCTTATCATCGCGGTTCTCGCTCCAATCGCGGTGGTATGGCTACACTTAATTTCAAAAATGTCATCGCATTTTTTTTAATTGCGGTTATTTTTTAACCGCAATGATATCGTGCCATGAAATGTGTTTTTTCCACTAGTGGCTCTATTATGCTTTATTTCTCGAACGTTGTTGTGAAGTTTGGTGCTTTCTTTCTTGAAACTTATCTTTTCTGGGTTTCATTGCATTAAGAATCTCAAACATATATTTTGTCTCAAATATTGTTCAAATATTCTCAGTTTAAAATTTCTAAAATTCTTGAATTTTGTTTCCAGTTTTATCACAGATTTTGTTTCTTCGTATCTATACACATGATTACTTCCAAATCTTTTTATGAGATATTATAGATTTTATTCTCTAATTTTTTTCATCAGGTTTTGTTTTTTGTATCGATTCAAAGAAGCAAATAGACTTTTGATTGATTAAACCCATTTGCAGTAACAAGTGCTCTATCAAACTTGTGCATCAGTGTAGTAAACGCTTCTATCAATCCATCTAGTTTGCACCCTCGTCTTTATTACACATAAAGTTGGTGAGGTGTTTTCTTCAGTCATCTTAAAAGATGGTTCGTTTGACCATCTACTACGTGTAAAAGTGCAAAATTAGTAGAAATAACACTCAAGGCCCTAATAAATCTAGTTAGATGAATATCAATTAAAACAATGGATTTATTATTGATTACAATCTAAGAAAAGTATTATTAAAGGTCCTAAGTTCGAGTAAAATTATGCTTTTCAAATACGCCTACACTTATCCTTTTGCACTCCTAAGCAAAGCACTCATGACAAGGAGAAGAGATAAATCACAAACATAACAAATTGATAGTAGACTCTATAAATGTATAGGAGCTAGCAAAATACGACCTTCAAGAAATCAAGGAATAAAAAAAATTAAAATGAAAAATTTTGTATTTTAGTAAACAAGAAGTTAACTTAAATCAAAAAGTGAATTCTTTTGGAACAATAGAGATACATTATTTGGGCCACACTATCCCGGGGGAGGGAGTGAACATGGATAGAGCTAAGGTGCAGAAAATTTTGGAATGGTATGAACCTCAAAATGTTAAGCAGCTACGAGCATTATTAGGACTCATAGGGTACTTAAGCAGTTTTATTAGAAACTATACAGCCATAGCAGGACCTCTCACTGATTTACTCAAAAAATAAGCATTCCAATGGAATGATCAAGTCGAGCAAGCATTTCAACAATAAAGGCAATCACATCACAACCTGTGCTAGCTTTACCAAATTTTGATATTCCCTTTGAAATTGAAACAGATGCATCAAGGATAGGTATTGGAGTTGTTCTAAAACAAGGCAACCATCCAATTACTTATTTTTCTAAGAAATTATACTTGTCAATGCAAAGACGTCTGCCTATACTAGAGAATTCTTTGCAATTACTGAAGCTATTGCCAAGTTAAGGCACTACTTGTTGGGAAAATAGTTCATCATAAGAATTGACCAAAAAAGCCTGAAATCATTGATTAATCAAAATTTGCACACTCCAGAACAACACAAATGATTGCATAAACTTTTGGGATATGATTTTCAAATCCAGTATAAACCTCGAGGTGAGAATGGCCCTAGTGATGCCCTTTCCAGATGTTTCCTTGCCAGTTTGTCCACACCTAAGCTTGACTGGTTGAATGAATTAAAGACGGATATTCAAGAAGATGAAAATCTGTAATAAGTTTTGCAGCAATGCATTGACAATAAGGAAGCCACAAATAATTACAACTGCAAGAATGGAATTCTACTATGGAAGAGTCGAGTAGTGATTCCTTCTATAGGCAACTTAATTCAATTTATACTAAAATAATATCATGACAACACCATTGGAGACCATTCAGGGGTAGCGAAAACAATGGAAATAATATTTTCTAATTTCTATTGGACAAATATGCATAAGGAAATTAAGAACTATGTGCAATCCTGCATAGTTTATCAAAAAGCTAAATCTGAAACCAAGCTTCATGCTGAATTATTGCATCCTTTGCCAATTCCTTCCCAGGTTGGGGAAGTAATATGCATGGAATTTATCACAACGTTACCTCCATCACATACTATGGTGGAGGAGGAGGGGCAGCCGCGAGGAAGAGGTGGAAGGTGGAGGAAGAGGCACGAGGTGGAAGGTGAGACGTGGAGGTGGACGGCGCGACGGCGGAAGTGGAGGCAGAGCCGCGAGGTGGAGGTGGGGGAGGAAGGCGCGAGATGGAGGTGGGCGAGGAAGGCGCGACGGTGGAGGAAGAGGAGCGACGGTGGAGGTGGAGGAAGAGGAAGACGCGCGAGGTGGAGGTGGAGGAGGAAGAGAGGCGCGGGGCGCGACGGGAGGTGGAGGTGGAGGACAAAGCAGCAAGGTGGCGGAGAAGGAAGAGGGGCGCAACGGGAGGTGGAGGTAGAGGGCGAAGGAGCGAGGTGGAAGAGGGGCGCGACGATGGTGGAATGCGAGAGGAAGAGGACGAAGGCGTGAGAGGAAAAGTGAGAGCGGCAGGGAGGAAAAGAGTGGAAGGGAAAGCGCGGATCTGGAAAAATAGAGGCTATAACGGCTGTTGTGGCCCCCCAACCGCCGTTATAGCCGTTGAAAATTAAAAAAAAAAATTGTAGAGAGCTATAACGGTGGTTGGGGCCCCCCAACCGCCGTTATAGCCCCTATTAAAATTTAAAAAAAAAACTTTTAAAGTTGTGAGGGGTTACAAAGGCGGTTGGGGCTCTGCAACTGCCGTTGTAGCCCTCCAGAATTCAAATTTTTTAAATAAAAAAGGTTCTGGCGCGATACGAAGGCGGTTGTTATCAGTAACCGCCTTTATATAGTTGAACTTAATTTCGAAATTGCCACTGCGTTTTTGTTTAAAGCGATTCCGTTTTGACTGTCGTTTTATCTTGTCTTTAAAAGTACTTTTTTCACTAGTGAAAGTTGCTTTTTGTCTTGGACGATCTTTATTAGTAATTTTATTTGCAACAAATTGAGTTCAGACTCCATTCAACCCCTCGTTCTACAGTGAGTTGTTCCTACAAATATCATAGTTAATATGCCGCAATTTGTGAATGACATTCTATCGGTATGCAAACCAAGTACTCAAAATATGATGGTGGTAAAAACCATACTTAGATGCTTTGAGTTAGCATTCGAGCTTAGAGCTAATTTCACAAAACCAATATTGGAGGCTTTTGTCTTAAAAAGGAGAAATTAAGAAGTTATTCAAACATTCTGAATTGTTGCCCTATAGAAATGTCTTTTTAAGTATTTAGGTATGTATGTAGAAGGTAACCCAGGGAAGCAACAATTTCGGCAGTCAATAGTCAATAATCAATAAAATAAAAAATAAATTGTCTAGATGGATCATAAAATTCGTCATCATAGCTTTGCCATTATATTACGTGTCATTTTTTAGACTGACATCTTCTATATGTGAATAAATCAAAAAAATTATTTTAGGAAGATAAATGGACAGGTTGGGCTTATTCTGAGGAGCCCCAATTTCCTCACGTAGTCAAAATTTTTTTCCCATAATATCTGCACAAGAAAACATAAGTCAGAAAATCAAGATTAATTTTCAACAAGCTATTAATCGATCTTACCAGAGGAACGCTGACGAGTGTTTTACTACATATGGGGTGAGGAAAGCACTATTATTTCTACATCTAATCGGTCCTCGGTCGTAAGCAAGGACTCAGCTACCCACTTGAACTTTATGGGAATCTACCAGTACATGGGAAACCTAGGATGAAAGTCTTTGTAAAAGAAAAGGTATTTCTTCTCATCCCTAGATGCACACTTAAGTTTGAAAAACTTGGTTTTAAAATATTTGTAAGATGATTGATATAGAGTAAAGAGAGCTCCATACTGAGCCCCATTGAAGGACACCAGATCAATCAGTTTGCCATATTTCAGTTGATAGAAATATGTGAACTTATTAAGAGTGGGCTCCATATGTAACTGATGGAAAATAATCTGAAAATATTTCAGAAAAGCCCAACTATTTAGGTGGAGTTCACAAGGTGCCACATTCATAAAGATGAGTATTTGAGCTTCAAAGTTAGAGAGGGGAAATATATTGTCCCTTTCTTTATAGAAAAATTCATAAACAAAAATATGGTACTCGAAATTAGGTTCTGGTTTCATATACATCCTGTCTAAGGTGGTGCAAGGTTTTGCCAAAGTGTAAACGACCACATGACAAACATAATAGGTATCAACAAACTTTCTTTTGCTACAACTCAAATACTTGTAAGGACACCTCACCATCTACCCATAAGTACTCAGATCAATTATAGCTGGATATTGCCCCTTTTTAAACTTCTTGGGATTTTGAGGCACTTCTTCATGAGAAACTTTTCATTTATTAATGGTAAGGGTTTGGTAAGCTTCGACGCATGAGGTGCAACAGGAGCGGTGGCGGTACGGGGACAGAGAGATTTTGTACGGCTAGAGGAAAATATCTTCGCCCATAGGAGTAACTTCCCTACTCATTAAAGAAGCATCAAGATCAGAAGTGGAAAAAGAAGAGGAGGAAGCTATGCGTACCTAGGTGGTTTGGAAATGAGGGCAACAAGTGAGATGCTCGAATGAAGATGCTTCTTGACTTAATGACCCAGTGATTGACAAAAAAGGTGAAACAACATTTAAAGTCCTTTATCGTGCCAAGAGTCGCGAAATCAAAACATCAGGGCATGTGTCAGCTTGTGAATAATGCCTTAAAAGATGGCTTTGTCACTCAAATTGAAAAACCCCTCAACTGGGGACACGTGGCACCGAAAAAAAGTGTTAGCCTTTCAGGCTAAAAACAAGAAATTACTCCCCCAATCCGTAGATCAGCACAATCAGTGCCATATATTGGGCGAGAACACTTCTACTCGGCAAACAATAATATTGCCAACCATGATTCACTTGTACTTTATTTCTGGATACGAAGCTTCGGGGGCTTATGTGCCTATCTCACTAGTTAGGCTAGGTTCATTAGTAACCTACATTAGGCTAGGTTCATAGTAACCTATATTGCTTAGCTAATAACCGCTCCTGTTTGATGATATTAACTAGAGATAATTATCCTTAAGAGCTCGGCTATCCAACATTTGGAACTGCCATTCAATACTCATAATTGGCATTTTAATCCTGGTGATATTGTCTAGTAAATCTTACACTATAAATATAGGCTTATCCAACAAGAAGTACATAAAAAAAAAAACTCATTATCTCACTTCACTTTAAATAAATATTTTATCTTAATGTGTTTTTACTAACTTGAGCATCAGAAAATTTTCTACGAGTGAATTTTTTGACATTGGGATATTGTTTGGTCACCAATTGTAATGAGGTTACTAATCCCATTATGGTGAGAATAGTTAAGAAATTGTTTACCTTTTTCGACAAGTGTACCGAGTCAAAAGTAATATAGATTTATAAAGTAAGGATGTCGATCTCACATAGAACAAATTGAGAGTAATTTAAATTAATATAGACAATAAAGATAATTAAAGAATAAATAGCAATTAAAAAGAAAGTTTTCAAGATCTAGAAAGACTCTGAACTTCATCTATCTTCCTCATTCATATTTTGGATTTGATAATAAAATACAATATTAGTAATTACTCACTATTGATGCACATATAATAATCATTCACACCGATTCGTCTTATATGAAATTCATAAGGTAATTTCATCCCTCAGTTATTTAATAAAGTACCCAGCATTAAGAACAGATGTTATAGCAATCAATACACTGAAACATATCCCTGGTATTCCAATATATTGAGTATTTTCATCTAATGCAGAAACTCATAAGTACTTTTCAGTTAAATTCAAGAATCAAGATCAAGACTCTATTGATCAGATAAAATCTAGCATTAAGTGCAAAATGAAAATACCAATAGAGTAGAAACTCAATATTATATTTAAAATCACCAAAATACAAATGAGTTCAAAAGATTACATTCAATCCCAAAGATGAAGAATTTAGCTACCCATGGTAGCTATTACAAATCAATGAAAGGAAGATCGCAAGAGAAGAAGAAAATCTTGATTCTAGCCGTCTGTCTCCGTCCTCTAGGTCTTGATGCCTTCCAGAACCTAAAATCTCCTGTTAAACTTGGTTTTGGGCCTAGGTTAAGTGACTTTTCCCTTGGGATTTTTTCTATTTTAAACTTTTTATTTCTTTTCTTCATGGATCTTCCAATCTATCATTTTCTTCATTCTTTTATACCTAAAATTTCACAATAATTGAGATTAAATGATTTCCTTTAACTCAAGACTCAAAACATAAATTTAAATCCAAAAACTCTAAAATTGAGAGTAATTATTATTTTAAATAATACTTAAACAAGTACTCAACATTTCTCATGTATAAAAACATTCAAAATTGGTACTTATCAGAAATCCACCCTGGTTAACTAAGCCAAGGATATTAACTACCTCTTATTCTTAAGAGAGAGAGCTTAGAAGAAATAAGCACAAAATTTATATTAGAAATCACTTTCCATTCAACATATGTTAATAGGATTACATAAGTCACTACAAAAAAACAAAAATTACCGACGAGACAAATTCATCGAAAATATCTCAAATATAATGGTAAATTAATTGTATGTAAATTTACCAATAGATTTTTGAGTCCGTCTGTAATTATCGACAGACTCAGAAATCCATCGATAAAATCATCGATAATGGTATTTTACCGACGGATAAAGTTCCGTCGATAATTTAACTTTTTCTTGTAACGAGTACATATTTATAATATTAGGAAATGAAGAAGCTTTCTTAATTTTTTGACGTGAAACTTATAAGATACTCTGACCGGAAAGATACACATGCTCCTGCATCACCATCCCTCATTCGTCTGACTACATATCGAAGTCCGATTTTACTCATCTCGGAGGATTCAGAGTACTTCAGGTGAAAACAAATATAAAGTGTCAAACAATATTTATTTGTATTATGTTCTTCAATTATATCAAAGTATCTCGATAAGCTCTGGAAATATTTGTAATAATTTATTCTATTCAATGATAATACATATACTATATACCGTGAAGTTCCAATTTTGATTGGTACACTAGTAGTGTATAAAGTTGTCCTGATATGTTAATATTGGAGTCTTTTATATTAGATGTATTTTTCATTAATTTGCATATCAAATAGATAGCTAAAAACCGGTCAGGAGTAATGTAATTAAAAGGCTTTCCTTTTGTTTAGATAGAACGATGATAGTGGACATCACTGTAAATTTCTATGTCAAGAGATATTCTTTTTTTAAATGTCATTTTCATCTTTATTCTCATTATCTTCCAATTTTCATACAAGATTTTTCTCTTGTCATAGTCAAGACCAATTAAAAAATTCAGGAAAAAAAAAAAAGATAAACACAGAGAAAAGGTGAGGTATGATGAAAAGTACATTCATATTTTTTGTTGCTAAATATACTATAGTTTTTGCTTTTAGTTCATGTGTTTTTTTACGGTTTCCAAATGTAATGTTTTTGTTTTAATTTATGTACACGTGTCAATTTTGATTTAAAATCCAATCACGTTAGTTTGATGTTATCATCGTTGGTCACTTCTAACAGTTTTGTAACAAAGAAAAAAAAAGATTAAACTGTAAATAGGGTTTAATATTGAGGTGACAAGAATGATCATGAGTGCAAGATGATTCTGAAATGTAGTATACAATTTTCAGTAATTATTTTTTATCTGATCGTAAATAATTGTTTATAGATAAAGTTATGATTAAATTAGTAAATCAAGAATTGTTTAAACTTTTAGATTTAGATATTGTTATTAGTGTAATATTTTTATATTTTTTTTTCCTTGTGGCCTTTTTGCGCTTCCAGGACTATAGAGAAATATATTAGTCTTCCGACCACATTCTTTGCTGTTGTGGCCATGAATTATGTTTGCTTGATCTCTTTACAACTCAACTTTAGGTAGTAAGAAGGTGTTCAAGTGAATACGAACACAAAATGTTATTGTATACTTTCTGGTGCATTGATTATGGGGCCCCAGGTTGAACTTGCAACAGGGGTCAAAATTATTGTAGGACCAGAGGCTGGCAAATACAACAGAGCCTGCTGGGTTCACAATCAAATTATGGTAAAAAGTGATACCACTTACGCTTATGTTAAAAATTCTTGATCCAACAGTGTTGTCGGCAAAGTATAGAGCGATTACTTTGACTGGTTTTATGTCTGCATAGATCTGTTCTTCTAACAGTGGATCACCTCATCGATTTCTTCCATGGAATTGGCTTCTTCGTCATCCAAACTCCCACGAATGTACGATGTGCTCATCAACTTTAATGGAGAAGACATCCAAAGGAAATTTGTTTCTCATCTCGATTCTGCTCTCTCTGCTGTTGGCTTCTTCACCACTTTCCTTCACCACCACAATGCAGTCCAGTCAACGCACCTCGAACCACCTATTCTCAATCTCTGCCGAGTAGCAATTGTTGTTTTTACCAAAACCTATTCTCAGTCTGCTTGGTGTCTTCAACAACTTCAACAAGTCATTGAATGGCACCAAACTTATTGCCGACATGTTCTCCCCGTTTATTACGAAATTCAGCCATCTGATGTACGTCTTCAGAAGGGTGATTTTGGAAAAGACTTGAGAGCAACTGCACACCAAACATTCTCAGGAGAAGAACTGGAGGATGGCATGTCCAGATGGAGCCACGCACTCACCAAAGCTGCAAATTTCTTTGGATGGGATGAGAGCATTTACAGGTAAATCACTCACTCCCTCAACAAGCATATTTTAGGCTTGTATTTTAATTTTCATAATACATGACTTCTTCCGTAATTGTTATTGACCCTGAAGGAGTGATGCTGAACTAGTGGACAATATTGTTAAAAGCGTTCTTAATTTAGCAGTCTTGTCTGCTACTAAATTTCCAGTTGGATTACAATCCCGGGTGGAAAATGTGATTCAAACCATTAATAAATCCACGGAAGTTTGTATGATAGTGATATGTGGAGACGGAGGATCGGGTAAAACCACCCTTGCCAAAGCCATCTATAATAAAATTCACGGGACATTCACGGAGAAAAGTTTCATTGAAGATATTGGACAATTTAGCGGAATAAGAGGGGATCTTCGTTCAGCAGAACAACTTTTTTCTGATGTCCTAAACAAAAAGGTGGAGATAGACAGCGTTAAGATGGGAAGAAGAATGATTCGGGATATACTTTATGGGAAAAGGGTACTTATTGTACTTGACGATGTGCCTGAGTTTAATGGATCACTACTACACTACTGTCGTCATTGTTTAAGTGCAGGAAGTGTAATAATCATTACAACAAGAAATAAGAACCTAGCGAGGACATATCATAATGATTCTGTTTTTGAGGTAAAGCTAATGAACCCAAATGAGTCTCTTGAGCTTCTTAGTTGGCACGCATTTAAAGAAGCAAAACCAAACGAAGAATTCAATGACATTGCAAAAACAGTAGTTAGTCGTTGTGGAGGACTACCTCTAGCTCTTGAAGTCATTGGAAGTTATTTATATGAAAGGACAAAAGAAGAATGGAACAGAGTAGGGTTAAGACTACCCAATACTTCCCGCCATGGAGTTCAAGATATATTGAAAATAAGCTTCGACGGTTTACACAATAAAATGGAAAAAGATTTATTCCTTGATGTATGTTATTCCTTTGTTGGTAAGGGGAGAAGCCATGCTACCAAGATCCTAAATGGCTGTGGAATAGACGCTGACAGTGGAATAAGAGTTCTCATAGAGCATAGCCTCATACAAGTTAATAAAAATAACAAATTAGCAATGCATCCGTTGGTACAACTAATGGGAAGAGAAATTATTCGTCAAATTTCAGGAAATCAACGTGGGAAGAACAGTCAACTTTGGTTTGATAGTGATCCAGAATATGTACTGTCAGAGCATAGAGTAAGAACATTCTTTATCTATCATTTTGAATCTTCTTTCGCAAGTGGTTGCTTTCTCATGTGCAATATATTTGTTTTTCTTAGCTCTTTTCATCTAAGCAGACAAAAGTCGTTCAGAGATTGCGCATGGGAAAGGATTTTTTCGAACGTTATCCTTTTGAGGTAAGAGAACCATTACCACTGCTGAGACTCACTGAAGATTCTAAGTACCTTTCTGAGAAACTGAGATGGGTCAGTTTGCAAGGGTTTTCTTCAGAATACCTACCTAACGACTTTTATCTGCATGATGCAATAGCAATTGATGTAAAACACAGTCTTCTTCGATTCCTTTGGAAGAAACCCCAGGTTATTTTTACGTGCCGTTTTCTTTTAAAATTATTATTTGTCTTCACTTATAACTATTTTGTTTTCTCGTTTCCTTCTCTAATATTTTATCAAAAACTATCTTCCTAAAGGTTTTGACGTTGCTAAAAGTCCTTAATCTTAGTCACTCTCACTACTTGAAAGAAACCCCGGACTTTTCCAGACTACCAAGGCTTGAACAGCTCATTCTCAAAGATTGTCCTAGATTGCGCAAAGTACACCAATCTATTGGATGCCTCTGCTATCTTACATTGCTAAATTTGAAGGACTGTACAAGTCTATGCAATCTCCCCAGAGAGATATATATGTTGAAATCTTTAAAAACTCTCATTCTTTGTGGTTGTAAAAAAATTGACCTATTGGAAAAAGATATAGTGCAAATGGAAGCATTGATAACTCTAATTGCTGAAAGTACAGCTGTGAAACAAGTGCCTTTTTCAATTGTAAGCTCAAAAAGCATCGGATATATATCCCTACGTGGATTTGAGGCATTGTCACATATTTTTTTTCCTTCTATCCTTCAGTCATGGATGTCGTCAACATTGAATCCCCTATCTTATATTCATTCCTTCATGGATATGGAGGATAATATTTGGGAAGATATTACACCATTGCTTAGCAGCCTTACAAAACTTATAAGTGTTTTGGTGCAATGTGACGCCGAGTTTCAACTATCTAAGCATGTAAAAACTATACTGGTCCAATGTAGTGCAAATATTACAGAATCGGGAATTTCAAAGCATCACCTCAGGTCTTCTCTGACTGGTGTTGGAAGATACAAAGAATTCTTGAATACTGTGAGCGATAGCATACCTAAGGTTCTTCTCTAGTTTTCCCTTTGTTATGTTTCCAGAGAACATAAAATATACATTAACTATTAACCAGATTTGTTTTAATCATGCATAACATTTTTGTTTAACTAAACTGGCTCTTGTTTATCACATGATTCAGGTATTTGAAAGCGGACAGGCATGTGATGTTTCTCTCCCAGGTGACAATGATCCTTATTGGTTGGCCTATAAAGGAGAGGGACATTCTGTTTCTTTCACTGTGCCTCAAGATCCTGACATGAAGGGAATGGCTTTGTGTGTCATTTATTCATCAACCCCTGAAATCGTGACAACAGAATGTCTTAGAAGTGTCTTAATTGTTAATTACACAAAGTGCACATTGTTGATACACAAGCATGGCACAGTAATTTCATTTAATGATGAAGATTGGCAAGGCATAGTGTCAAATTTAGGATCAGGAGACAACGTGGAGATTTTTGTGACTTTTGGTAATGGATTGGTAGTCAAGAACACAACTGTCTATCTGATATGTAGTGAATCAAATAACTTAGAAAAGGAGTATGCGACAAAGAAAAATTCCCTTGTTAGATTTATAAAGAAAACGGTAATGTGACTTCTGGTAAGTCAGTTATCTTCTTTCAGAACAGCAGGATCCCTTGAGTTATGGAATTAATACTTGTGTCCTTAAGTGGAATTTATTTTTTCTGATCTTTTCCTTGTTTTTCTTGGGTATAACTCAGTTAAAATATTCATATTTATTTTACCCTTTTTTCTCGCTCCTCAGATTGTGCTTGCTTGGCTTTAGTATGAGTGGTTTATTGTATTTGGTTTCTCGTTGTTGCTTTTGTCAATTATTTTCCATTTAAGCATGTAATATTTCATTCATAAATCCTTGTCACTAATGGAACGATAGAATTCTATGATTACTTACTTATCATTATTTTCACAATCAAAAAATTAAATGTGTTTGTAGTTTATATAGTCTAATGTAGTATTAGACTGTCTAATAATAAAAAAAAGATAGTATAAATAAGGAAAAGTTAACACCAAATTGTCTTCCAACGAAATCAATGACATATCCAATCAATCAATGTCCACAGTCCATCCGCAAGCCATTAAAGTTAGTTTAAAGAAAATGATAATGTAAAGGGGGTTTGAGGATTGTACTACATAAAAATAAAGTTCCATATAAAACAATAAAGAAAGAAAGTTGACTTCCAGATTCATTCAATAATGAATTCTTTATTTATTATCTTAACATTGTCATTCTTTCAATTCTCCAACAAAGTCAAACTCAATAAAAACAGTTCAATTAAACAATTAAATTCAACAGAATCTTATCAGTAAAATAAAATAAGTCTTTACTAATGTATTCAATATCTCATTTTGTCTCCAAGCTTCTATTTAATGAAATGCTTATCTTCTATCTCGTAACTAAACTGACACGAGATTGATCATAACTAAGCGAACTAACCAAAACTTTAACGTAGTGTTTTGTTGAACCAATTTGAGTGGTTTCACTGTACATGAGGATGGATGCTCGTGAGTCAAGTGCATTTGATTGAACTAATTTGCGATGATGGATTGAAGAAGATTTGGGGGATGGGATCCTCGATCATATGAAGAGATTTGCAAGGATGTAATTGGAAATTATGAAACACCTCTTGCAATATACTGTATCATTTGACATATAGTTTGGTTAATTATTCCACAAGGGTTAATTAGTAATTTCACAAATATATCAATTAAAAAATAAAAAAAATCTATAACATCTATCAAATCATTCCCAAACTTTGACAAACATTGCCTTCAAATTCCTTCAAATCTCATCATTTATTCATTAATCCAAACAATCATATCATCCACACACAATCCACTCAAATTTCTTTAAATTCACTCTGCCAACCAAACAAAGCCTAAGTAAAGAAAAGAACTAAATTCTTAACAAATATTCCAAAACATTTCATTAACAGTAAGCACAAATTGTTACAAAGAATTTAAGAAAAATACTTCATTAAACTAAAAATCTCACAAATCATTGCGAAATCACAAGAGTATCAACTCAAAAGAGTGTAACCTTCACTAAAAGAAATTTCCATTCACCTACAAATAAAAATTTATAGGTTAATTTATCCTAAACCCTAAAAATTTTACCTATAGATCTAAATCCATAGGTAAATTCCTATGAATTTAAATTCGTATGTAATTTACCTACTGATTTAGATTCTTAAGAAAACTCCATAGATATTACCTACATAATCAAACCCGTAAGTAATTAACTACGTATTTTTATGTAGATAATATTAATAATTAATAATATTATTAATAAGATTATTAGTATTATTATTAATATGATTAATATTAATAATAATAATATTATTATTATTATTATTATTAATATTATTATTAGTATTATTATTAACATATTGAATATTAATAATAATATTCATATTAATATTAATAATTTTATTATTTTTAATATATTTATTATTATTATTATTATTAAGAATAAGAATAATAGTGGTCCGTATTTTATATGTGTGCTTTTTAATCTCTCCTATGACATATTTGAATAATGAGAATTATAGTAATGATATTTTAATAATATATTAAAAATGAAATAATATTAAAAATAAATGTACGGTGAAGTTTGATGTTTTCTCCTTTGAAGCTTTTATCTTTTCTACGTTTATTTACACCAAAGATCTTATAAATTTTTTTTCAGGTATTATTCACATATTTTCAGTTCTAAACTTTTCAGAATTCTCGAATTCTTTCCAATTTTATCATAAATTCTGTTTCTTCATATCTTTTTGGAGATGATTTACTTCTAAATCTATTTATGAGTTATTATTGATTTTATTCTCTACTTTTTCCTCTTTTTGTTTCGTTTTTTATTTAAGGAAGCAACTTAGACTTTTGATTGATTAGGCCTATTTGCAGTAACAAGCACTATATATATCATACGTACACATTAGTGCAGGAGATGCTTCTACTAAACTATCTAGTCTACACCCTCGTCTTCATTACACATAAAGTTGGTGAGGTGTTTTCTTCAGTCGAGTCTTAGCAGATGGTTCGTTGAACCATCTACTTAGTGTAAAAATGTAAGATTAGTAGAAATAGCAAGTAAAACCCAAATAAATCTAACTAGATGAGTATTAGTTAAAATAATGGATTTATTAATGGATTTATTATTGATTACAGGAAAACTAAGATTAAATGTCCTAAGTGTGAGTAAAATTATACTTATCAAATAGGCTCACACTTATCCTTTTGCACTCCTAAGAAAAACACTCACAACCAGCAAAAAAGAGAAATCACAAACATAGTAGTAGACTCTAGGAATGTATAGGAGTTAGCAAAATACAACATTCAAGTAATCAAGGAATCAAGACAAATTTAAATGGAAAATTTTGTATTTCAGTAAACAAGAAAGAAACTTAAATCAAAGGTGAATCAATAATGGTCAAATTTTTATTAGATCCTTAAAGTACTCATGGAAGCAGACACTACCATAGGCTTAGTAAGACTCTAAAGTTTGCAACAATTCAATAACATGCACACAAAGATTAAGAGGACTTTATAACGGGTGTAATTGTTAGCACTAAAGCTACCATGTGATTTGATGAAGTCAAATTGGACTAAGAATGAAGAACATCTTGTGTTGGTCTAGACTAAGGCTTTGAATGTGAGTGTGATCCAGTGTATAGTTCATTTGCACAATAAGGTCAGCGTCAAGCCTAAGCTACAAATTATATACAACATACAAGTTATTATCTTCACATCTAAAAGATTTCAATACCAAAAGTAGCATGCAAAATAACTTACCTAATATTGTCTACCATGTACACAAACTCCTTTTCTAGCCATATACGTTTAAACTTTCAAACACCTAAACACAAGAACCAATTCAACTCAGATGGTATAAAACATAATTTCATTTTAATTTCAAACACTTAAACACAAGAAGCAATATAACTCAGATGGTATCTATTAATGGTGGTTGTGTGGTCAGAAATCCCAAGAGGTTGCCCCTCCTTTAATCCGGGTACACCTTAGATGAAGTTTTGACAACTAAAGTAAAATGTCTTCAGGAGGACCAGATTCAGAAATTAAGTTATTCTCTTCTAAAATTATACCCATTACTCAAGTTTAACTCACAAAAACAAGTTCACTTTATACAACTGTGTCTATTAATGTTGGTTGTGTCGTCAGAAATCCCCAGAGGTTACCCCTCTTTTAACCCAGGGAGACCTTAGATGAAGTTTTGACATCTCAAGTTAGATGTCTTCATAAGGACCACTTTAAGAAATTAAGTCCTTCTCTTCTTAAATTATACCTAAAAGAATGATTACTCGGGTTTAACTCACAAAAATAAGTTCATTTTATACAATTGTGTCTATTAATATTAGTTGTGTGGTGAGAAATCTCGAGAGGTTATCCCTCCTTTAATAAAGGGACACTTTAAGGTTTGGCATCTCAAGTCAGATGTCTTCATGAGGATAACTTTCAGAAATTAAGTTCTTCTCTTCTAATATTATACTTATATGAAGGATTACTCAGGTTTAACTCACAAAAATAAGTTCTTTTTATACAATTGTCTCATTTAATAGTGGTTGTGTGCTCAAAAAACCCTAGAAGTTACCCCTCCTTTAATACGGGGACACCTTAGATTAAGTTTTGGCAACTAAAGTAAGAAGTCTTCATGAGGATTGTCGTAACATGGTATCATGACGGGAACTGCGATCCGAAAGAGAAAATATTAATAATTTGAAAATTAGTAAAAGGAGTCGCCACCATAGTTTATCATGAAAAACTATGGAAAAATCGGAAAAGGATAAGGCAAGTCTATGAAAACCGGATTTTGGGTTCGAGAGTCAGTTACATGTGGGGAAGGTATTAGCACCCTCACAATGTCCGTCCTAAGACGGTACCTTTAATTATATAAATAAAATGAAATGATTGTTGTTTTCAAAATGTTTATTTTTCCCTAAAAAGGAAACAAAATTACAAATAAAAAAAGAAAATATTTTTTTTTATATTAGGGCCCAACAAGGTTTGACTTTGCTCCTATGTATTTTCATCAAGGACGAAAAATTAGGGGTACGTAATTCTGTAAGAAAATTTAGTTGTTGAGGTTCTTAATATTTTTTAGTTTTGAAAATTTTATATATTTTCTATTATATTTTTATATATATATTTTTATCAAAACATTTTTTTGGAAATTTTTATTATTATTTTTTATTTTTTTATTATTTTTAAGAAATTTGATACTTTGAAAATTTTTATATTTTTTTATGTTTTTTATATTTTTTATTTATTTATTTATTTATTTTTAAAAAAATCAAAATTTTATTTTGGGTATCATTAGACACGTGGGGCCTTTTGATATTCCAAACCAAATTGAAATTTTTCGAATTAAATCTTCATGATGCGGACGGTCATTTAGGAATTCAAATTAAAATATCGGAAATAAATTTTATATAAAAAAAATTATTCTCAAAAACTTGAAAGTGAAAAATACAAATTTGATAAGTGTGAAGAGCAAAAGGTAATAACAATGGACTTTTACAAATTCTGGTGAGCCGAGTTCTCTTTTTTTTAATTGTTATTTTACATTCTTTTTTATTTATTTTCATTTTTAATTATTAATTATTAAAACCCTCTTTTTCTATTTTATATATTTTTAACACATATCTTTATCTATTTAGACGAAATCCTGTGTTGACAAGGATCAATTTCATAATTATGTTCCTCTCTTCTTAAATTAAATCTATAATAAGGATAACTCAGTCTTAACTCATAAAAACCATTTTATTTTATACAACTGTCTCTACTAATAGTGTTTGTATGGTCAGAAATCCCCAGAGGTTACCCCTCCTTTAATACAAGGACACCTTAGATTAAGTTTTGGTAACTAAAGTAAGATGTCTACTTGAGGACTAATTTCAGAAATTAAGTTATTCTCTTCTTAAATTTACCCATAAGAAGGATTACTCAGGTTTAACTCACAAAAATAAGTTCATTTTATACAACTGTGTCTATTATTTTGTTGTCAGAAATCTCCAGAGGTTACTCCTCTTTTAATGTGGGAAGACCTTAGATGAAGTTTTGGCATCTCAAGTCAGACGTCTTCATGAGGACCACTTTCAGAAATTAACTCCTTCTCTTCTTAAATTATACCCATAAGAATGATATATCTGGTTTAACTCACAAACATAAGTTCATTTTATACAATTGTGTCTATTAATATTAGTTGTGTGGTGAGAAATCTCCAGAAGTTACCACTCCTTTAATATAGGGACACCTTAGGTTGAGTTTTGGCATCTCAAGTCAGATGTCTTCATGAGGACAACTTTCAGAAATGGAGTTCTTCTCTTCTAATATTATACACATAAGAATGATTACTCGGGTTTAACTCACAAAAATAAGTTCTTTTATACAATTGTCTCTATTAATAGTGTTTTTGTGTCCACAAAACCTCAGAGGTTACCCCTTCTTTAATACAGGGATACCTTAGATGAAGTTTTGACAACTAAAGTAAGATGTCTTCAAGAGGACCAATTTCAGAAATTATGTTCTTTTCTTCTTAAATTATACCCATAAGAAGGATAACTTAGTCTTAACTCACAAAAACCATTTCATTTTATACAAATGTCTCTATTAATAGTGATTGTGTGGTCAAAATCCCAGAGGTTACTCCTCCTTTAAGACGGGGACACCTTAGATTAAGTTTTGACAACTAAAGTAAGATGCCTTCATGAGGACCAGTTTCAGAAATTAAATTATTCTCTTCTTAAATTATACCCATAAGAAGGATTACTCAGGTTTAACTCACAAAAATAAGTTCATCTTATACAATTGTGTCAATTAATAATGGTTGTTGTCAAAAATCGCCAAAGCTTACCCCTCTTTTAATACGGGGACACCTTGGATGAAGTTTTTTCATCTCAAGTCAAATGTCTTCATGAGGACCAGTTTCAGAAACTAAGTTCTTAATTATACCCATAAGAATGCTTACTTAGGTTTCACTCACAAAAATAAGTTCATTTTATACAACTGCATTCATTAATACTGGCTTTGTGCTCATAAAACCTCAGAGGTTACCCTTACTTAAATACGAGGACACCTTAGATGATGTTTTGGTATCTCATCTTCATGAGAACCAATTTCAAAAATTAAATACTTCACTTTTAACTTACAAAAATAAGTT
>Ga0209489_101759_pt1 | contig 44501 bp, 25 predicted proteins | sample SiratrowhiteBW_FD_187527 | JGI IMG/M metagenome (GOLD analysis project Ga0209489, IMG submission 187527) | Root nodule microbial communities of legume samples collected from California, USA - Siratro white BW (SPAdes) (version 2) | ecosystem: Host-associated > Plants > Roots > Nodule | place... | reverse complement strand
TATATATATATATATATATATATATATATATAAAGTAGTGTATAGTTGTAACTATGTCTATTACTTTTAGGCTAAAATCGTCATACCCAAACACAAAGATCCTCATACCTGTGAAAATTTCAATTCAATTTTTTTTACATTTATTAATTTACACAAAATAATAATATTTAATTTAAAAGAAAACAAATTGTATAAAAGATTAGTGGTGACATAAATTAAAAATATTTTATTATTTCATATATTTAACTATCACTTAACTATCTGAATAATTAAAAAAAGTAAAATGTAGGTTCTAAAATGAAATGATTTTTATAATATCTTATACATGTAAATTTTGTAAAATAAGATACATGCTTTACTATTATAATAGGACAAACATTAATTATGAGGCAGGTGGAATATAGCCCCATCTTGATACTTAAGTCAATTTTTATGTTTTTTTCATAAATAGATTATGATTTTTTGAAATCTTTTACCATGTAAAAGTAATTACAGTAAGAAATGAAATTATGATTTATTATAGTTTTTTCTTATAAAAAATTGTTCCATATAAAGTTGGATATAAATAGATAAAAAAATATTTTAAATTACATTTATCTTTTATTTTAAATGTTGATAACATTATGGATTTTATTTTTTTTAATTATTCACATAGCCAAATATGTAAAACAATAAAATATTTTTTTTTAGTTATGCCACCATCAATTTTTTTTACATAATTTTTCTTAATTTTTCTTATATTGATTTTATTTGTCAAAAATATTTAACTATTATTTTCCTAATTACAAACAGGTCAAGAAATATCCTGGAGTAAATGTAATAGTTGGAATTATAGAAGAAAAAATATATTATATTGAATTCTTAGTTATTTCAATTCTTAGATTTTTATATATTTAATATTCATAACTGATTAGTTTCATCTTAGAACCTACTTCTTATTTTTTTTAGTTATTCAACTAGTTAAAAATGTGAAATAATAAAATATTTTCAATTCATATCATCACTAATTTTTATATAATTTTTTTTAAAAAATAATGTAAATTAAATAAATGTAAAAAAATAATTGAACTGAAAATTTCAGTGTAAAAATAATAAACATAAATCATCAAACTCATGTGCAACCTTTTATTATTAATTTCTAGACTGAAATTATCATTAGTACGAGGATTTCACTTTAAAAGAACTAATTGTATTCAGTAAACACGACTTTATCAATAATTCTCTCACAAACGAAATTCTTAATTTTTAAATTGTCACTAAAGTCAATATTAAGGATAACAACTTCTGAAAAATGAAATTGTATCATTCAAATATAATTAATTTCTATATGTATATTTTTTAATTTGTCCATTGTGTGGCATTAAATTTTCCAAATCAAACACACTTACCATTAAATTTTCCAAATCAAACCGACTGCTAAATGAAGTCATAATGCTACTGCTGAATATTACAATTGGGAGTGAATATTACAAGCTACTAAGATACAATTAGTTTTAAACAAGGTGCAATTTCACATGTAAAGGTGCAATTTCTTCAATCAATAAAGGGACATGATTTGGTTAATTCTAAATTAATGAAGATTTTATTTTAATTAGGATTAATTGTATGATAAATTTGTTATCATCAAAGTGAACAAATCTTTATATTTTATTTTAATTCTAAATTAGTGATAATTTTTATTTCAATTACCCATAAATGGATGCTAAATTATAAATAATTAATTTATGGGTTAATTGAAGTTCATTATTATAAGGTATTTACAGATCTCTCAAAGGTTGATTAGTTGTTCTTATAATCGATGGACATGACTTTTAATAGTGAGTATGTATTATTTGTTCTATTTATATATTCAAAGATAATAAGTTTTTCTACTTAGTGCATATGTCTTACCAAATAATGTTAATATTATTAGCATCATTATGTTTTATGTATTAATGTATCATCCAAAGAAGAACATTAGTATGCATATAATGTTGTTTATTGTCTGAATATGTAATATATGTTTAATGTATAAGTCAAAGTATTAATGTTAGACATGTGTTAATTGTAGTATCTATTCCTGTTTCTTTACATTGGCAAGCTATGTTTGTTCTAGTATTTAATGGGTTAAATTTTTCTAATTGGAACGGTCCAATTTCACTTAGCTGTGTTGGATCTTGATATGGTTTTTCATGTTAAGAAGCCTGCTACTATTATTGATGCTAGTAGCACTGAAGAGAAAACCCATTATAAAGCCTGAGAAAGGTCAAACAGACTTAGTTTGATGTTTATGCTTATGAACATAACAAGTAATATTAAGTCAGCTCTTCCCAAAACTGAAAGTGCAACAAAATTTATAGAACTTGTGAAAGAGCACTCTCAAATCACTGATAAGTCTCTTGCTGGGACATTATTTGATGGTTCTCGTACTATGCATGAACATGTCATTGAGATGACAAATATTGCAGCAAGACTTAAGTCTCTTGGAATAACAATGGATGAAAATTTTCTTGTGCAGTTCATTCTGAACTCATTACCGTTTGAGTATGGTCCTTTCCAGATGAATTATAATACCATGAAAGATAAATAAAATGTGCATGAATTGCATAATATGTTGGTTCAAGAGGAGACCAGACTTAAAAATCATGGAAATCATTCCATTCATTATGTGAATAATCAAGGGGTTGGAAAGAAGGTTTATAAGAAACATGGAAAGGGTAAAGGACCATTAAAGATTATAGAGTCCTCCACCAAAATCCATAAGAAAAATGACAAATGTCATTTCTGTGGCAAGTCTGGGCATTTTCAAAAGAATTGCTCAAAACGTAAAGCTTGGTTCGAAAAGAAAGGTGAGCATAATGCTCATGTATGTTTTGAATCAAATTTAATTGAAGTTTCCCATAATACTTGGTGGATTGATTCTAGATGTACGACTCATGTTTCTAATATGATACAGGGATTCCTTACAACCTAGACCATAAACCCAAATGTGTCTCATGTGAAATATAATTATGGGCTTGATTGTGATTTAATAAAATAGAATGACCTATTAGAAATTATGTGAGGTTATTTACTTTATAAATATTTATAGTAATCAGCCTGAAGAATGTTGGTTACAAAAAGAAATTAGGATTCTGTCTTTGCAGTGTGAGGGTTCACCACAATTAACCATCAAGATAGTGTGTGGGGAAGGAGAGTGACTGAAAGAGATAGAATGGAAAAAAAATGAGATTGAAGTTCTTTTGATTGGGTCTCTCATGGATCAAGGTAAGTCTCTCTTATTATCCTATATTATGTGAGAATCATAGATTCTAAGATCTTATGAAACATATGTTTATGATTGATTTGTGAAATTATGATATGAATTGAACAAAAAAACTTGACAAAGCAAAGAAAAGTCACACTCCAACCAAGGTTTTTTAAAATCCTTCAATTGAGCATATTCAATAGCAAAAATGGCATCCATGATTTCAGCATAAAGATCATGCTATATACTCAAGAAAGCAGAAAAACTACTTACATAGTCACCACGAGTTCCCCTAAAGATACCTAAAGAAGCTGCAAACCAGGAACACCTCTAACAGCTTCATAAGTGAAAAAAAAAAATTGCAGATGAGACAAAAACCTTTCCAATTCCAATGCTAATGCCAAACTGCTTCAAAATAGAAATATTAGAAATTTGGTTAGTCATATGCTTTCTAGAAGTGTTACTAGAGATCTGGATACAATCCTTAATAACATGTAAAACAATATTCGTGCTAGTAACCTATTGAAATCTAGTCATCCTCCAGATCATCCATAAGGAAAAGGTAATGACTGAAAGTTTAACCAAACAAATAAGAGGACTAAAATGAGCTTTAATGAAAGTAATAAAGTCATCACAAGATAAGTCCATAAGATTAGGAAAGATATCTCTAAGCCAAGTCCATATAAAGGAAACAATTGAACAATTAAAAAATAGATGATCAATATCCTCAACGTGATACCCGCATAAAAAGAGCATATAGACTAAATAGAAACCCCATTTTCCTAAGCATTCAAATTAGTAGGCAAACACCTATGCTGAAGCTTCTAAAACACCAAAGTCTTAATAAGGGAAATAGAATTAGACCAAATGATTTTACCCCAATCACAAGTAGGATGGGTAGAGTAGAAATTCCTGGTTGCTTTCTGAGTATGAATACTACTATCCACAAGTTTCTAATTTAGATTATCACGAAGATCAGTGATAACCAAATGATTCAAAGATAGAACTTTTGTATGTTGCACCAGATCATGAGACAAATTTCAAGAACCATTTCAACCCTCAACCATATTAAATATAAGAATAATCATTTTTTAATGTACATTAAAAGAGAAATGCATTTGAAAACTCTCTTATATCCTAAAAGTCAAATATGACTAAAACTTATGTGATTGTCAGCTAAAGTAATGTATTATCATGTCTACAAGATTTATATAATTCAAGATTTATATAATTCAAGATTTATATAATTCGCATATTCAGTCATCTTAGTTATTTTTTATAACTTTGACTTGTTCTCATTATGTTGTAGATTAATTAGGTTCCATTAATATCCATTTTGACACAAGAAACACGGGAATGGTACACATATTATTTGTGAACTGATTTCTAATCATGTTTACATCATAAGAATAAAATTCTAAGATGATATGTTAGAATATAATTTCACTCATAGAATATGTTTCAATGACCTAATAACATGATCATATTATTTCTTAGTTTTAGATTCACCAAAAGATAGTTAACATTGATTTCTATCAAATAAAATGCTAGTTAACTAGGAGTAACCATTTATTGACAAATAGCTTATCAATTAGCTATCTCATGCGAATTAATCCTTCAAAACTATAATGATCTCAACGTAATTAAATAATATTATATACAAAAGTTAAGGTAAAATATGACAGTAAACCATTTTACTATTCATGGACAATGTTCAATGAAGGACTTGCTACATAAAATATTGGAATTTTCTCAAGATCTTTAGTTTCCATATGTTCATTCTTCCGAACAAGGTTAACATTAAAAGTTTGGTTAAAAATATATTAAAGCTATTTTAGTAAATATGCCATGTAATTCCCTCAACGCACAATATCATCCCAAAATATATTTTAAGATATGTCAATATCATTGGTGAGAGAATATATATATATAATCTAGCAATGTTTCAATCTTTTCGATTTTATAGATGTCTTTAATAGTTAGTTGAAAGTCTATTGTATGTAAATATGAGACATGGTAAATATATAACTTGTACCAAGTTAATTTGTATAACAAAAACTAGATTCATTCATTCGATTTGGGTTCATTTGAATTGAATATCACTTGACAATGTTTTTTCTAAATATAAAAAAAAATATCATTTTTCACTCTTGCATTTAAAATATTCTCATCACACAATATTAATTGTATATCAAAACTTTAACTCATAGGCTTTAGATATATTGGAAGAAATCTTATATTAATTTAGCAACAAAAGATATACTCTGTACTCGAACATCTCTAACCCCTCATCCACCAACCAAAATGGTATTTTATTACTTCTTCTGAATTCAGTATACAATCGTATCCTTATATATTACAAGATTTATAGTACGGAGTAGTAATTGACTGAAAAATATTGACTAGTATGTTTATGAAATTGTAGATACTTGTTCATAAATAAATGAGTTAGGTTAGGCACAACCCACCCCCACTAATAATTGGCTTAACAATGAAATCCTCCTATTGGTTGGAACCACATTAGGCTAAATTTGAAACAGTCCTTTATGATTAGGCAATTTCTTCTTACACTCCACATTTGCTTCCTGCATTCCATCAATTTTTCTTAATTCCAGAAATGCCTTGATCAAAATATTGAAAGAGAAAAATTAGATTGAGTGATTTTGTGAAAGTGCAGAAGATTAGTGATGGATGACAGCAGAAGAGCTACCAACGGCAACGATTACGAAGGGTGACGGTGAATGAGTGGTGCGATGGAAGAGGAGCGGTGTAGGAGTAACGGAGAAACACATTGCAACAAAGAATGTCCTTTTACAGGAAAACTTGTTTGTAAGACTTATGGAAAACGTGGAGAAGTGTTTTATGAAAAACGTTTTCCACAAGAGAATTTTCTTGTTATGAAAAACGTTTTCCCCAGTATGAGAAGTGTTTTATGTAAAAAATTTTCCGTAAGAGGATTTTCTTGTTATAGAAAACATTTTCCATAACAAGAAAATCCTCTTACATAAAAAGTTTTTCATAAGACATTTCTCCTACTATGGAAAACTCCAATTGAAAAAAAAAATCCCCCCTTCTTGTCGCACCTTACACCAACTTCTGATAAATTTCCAATGCTTCACGAAATCAAACCAATACCAAATAAAGACCATCCAACCAAATCAAACAAATCCATCTTCAAATGCTTCATGAATGATTCACGAAAATTTCCAATAAAAAACAAGGACTTACCTCTCAAGATCTGTGATGCAATGTGTTTCACCGTTGCTCCTCTACTGCTCCTCCACCGTCGCACTGCTTGTCTGTCGTCGCACCACTCTTCCGTTGTCACCTTTCTTAGCTATCGCCATTGGTAACTCCTCCTCCATCAACCAGCACCAATGCACTTTTACAAAACCACACAACTTAATTTTCTCCTTTCAATTTTCTGGTAAGAACGTTTGTAGAATTAAAAAAGAATTGTAGAATTAAAAAAAAAAGTGATGAAGTGCATGAAGCAAATATGGGGTAGAGAAAGCAATTGCCTTAACTATTATCTATTACCAACCCCAAAAGCCATCCATACTAGCGGCCTATTTAAACTTGTCCAAAGACATCAAGAAAAGAAAAGGCAAAGTCTGTCCTACTTTAACCAAAGAACATAAAAGGTTTCGAAATTGATACTGATTCTTTCTAGGCTTTTTCTTCCCCCACCTCGATAATTTCTAAATACATCTTTATAATTTTCAAAATCACCCATTTATAAAGATAAAAGATGATTTCTGGTTTACCTGTCGTGAAAGTTTTTCCTAACAAGTTTTCTAAAATTTTTAAAATAAGATTTATGGAATAAAAATGTTGTAATAAGATTTCTAAAATAAACTTTCAAAATAAGATTTCTAAAATATATGAAAGATATTATTGAATGGATTTTTTGGAACAGAATTTTCAGTAAAAAATTTTCAAAATATTAGATAGTTTTTAAAATGATTTTTTTGGAATAAACTTTCTAAAATATATGGAATATTTTTCAGACTAAAATTTTCAAAACGAAATTTTTAGAAATAATTTTTTAGAATACATATAATACTGTTTAGAATAAGCTTTTTGGAATTACTCTCTCTCTTCTTTCTTCTTCTCAGGGAGTACAGCAATAATAAAAAATAAAGGTGTAGTTGAAGGCGCAATGTCTGTTGACAGTGGCAGTGCGGTGCAGCGTGGGAAGGCATTTTAACCTTTCTCTCTTAGGGGTACAGTTAGTAATTATGGAGATGCATGAAGCAAAAGTATTTTTCTTTAACAAGACTGTCATATTTTACTTAGGGACTAAACAAGTAGTGATGTAAAAGGGCTACGGAATTGGGTTAAAGTGAAGAATAAACGGTACAATCTATATAGAAAATTATTTTTAAACATATTTCCATAAAAAATGGGTTAAATTAAAGTAATAACCATAATATGAGGATCAACTGACTGACCTGTAATTATTTTAGCTTAATTATCACAAATAAATGAGTTAAATACTTAAATAAAAAACTTTATTCTTAATGAATCATTTTCAATAAAATTAAAAAAAAAAAATTATGAGGATGGTGTGACATCCACGCATTGGAGGAGTTTGAATAGGAACACATGGTGTGCTGGATGAGCATGTGGAGATATGAATGGAAGCACGTGGATTGTGACTACAAAGGCAACACACCTCCCTTCCCCACTCTCATCAATCTCTACATTTTGCCACTTATGCCTTTGCACAATTCATGGACTCCCTTATGCCGTTTATCAACTACCTATTCCATAATTCAAATATCACAAACCTTAAAATGGGGCTTATAAATCCTCTAACACTTCAAATTTGTAATAGACAAAGTAAGATTTAAGATAATGATTGCAAAACTAATATTCAAATATTTTCATATTTTTTTTTGTCAATGAATTAATGGTTGTGAAAATTTGAGGAGAAGGACAAACAAGATTGAGATAAGAATTTGAATATAAAAGAATAATATTATTTTTAACTCAAAATTTGTTCTTTTATTTAATTGTTTCATTTTTATTTAATATAAGACTTAAACTTACACTTAGATAAATACTATTAATTTGATCCAAAACTTGAGATAATGAATGAAATCCAAAAATAATTAATAAATAATTGCTAATTAGGAGGAGTTAGTGTCAATTTATGCCTAATCCCTCTCCACATATAATTACTCTACCATATTTCTTAAACAAACCAGGAGCAGTCCAAATTTATCTAGTAATAGTTCTGCTACAAAACTAACATCTTTATTTTTCATATAATTTCTATTGTCAAGTATTCATCAACCAAAATTCTTCATAATTGGCATCAAATTCTCATAAATCATGAATTTGTGTATAATAACTCTTAAGAATGATTAAAATATGTTTGATTCAAAAATAACTTTTAAATGGTTTTGTATATATGTTTATGCAAATAAAAAAATACTTGTTTAGTTGTAGTAAAACTTTTATTATATATCATATTAAACATATTAGAAAAAAGTTATATATTTACTTTTTATTAAACAATTTTTTGAATACTGTGTATTATTATTCAAAATTGTGTATCTTATTCTTAAGAAAACTAGCGACAATCAGGGCGTGAAGATGGCTCTGCATTGTACTTTTCAAAATTTTAAAAACAATATAAATTATTATTAAAAAATGTGGTTGAAAAATAAGAAAAAAACGAATTTTTTAAAATATATTTTATTTTTTTTATTTATTCGATGTACAAAGTATTGAAAAATAAAATTTAATGGAGCAGTACGGAAGTGAAAAAAATAGAAAATAAAACTATCTAGATTAAAGAATGATAACGAAAAGTGAAATATATGTATATATATTAACATTTTATTTTTTTGATCATTATTTTACCCAAATTATTTCAACTATTTATTTTGTTATATAAAAAATATTAGTAAAAATTAATAATATAGTCAATTATATTTTTATAATAATAAACTATATTCAATTATATAAAATATAATCGATATGTTTTCTAATCATATAATTTAATATATTTAAATATTAATACAATTATTTATAATATAATTAACTACTATATTATAAATGTTTTATTAATATTTATAACTTAATTGATTATGTCTTAAAAATATTATTTATCATAATTTTTAAATACGAATTTCTTCATATTTGTGTTATTTTTATGTTTATTAAATTTTTCATTGTTCTTTAACTTTTTTTTTACCTTGAAACAAACAAAATATTAAAGGAAATTTAAAAAAAAAATACACTAAATTGAAGAATTGTTATATTAAAATAAGTTTAATGAGTAAGATATATTTTTTTAACATATTTATATATGTTTAATAAAAAGTTACGTTAAATTTGAATAGAATTATTTTAAATCATTAATTATTTATCACATTACAATCCAGTAAAAGAAATAATGTGATGATTTTATTTATTTATTTTTTTTCAAATTCAAGAGAAATAATTTGAAAATAGATGGTGAAAACAACTTTGTAGAAAATGTAAAAATATCTTTGGAAAAGTGATAAAATTTTATTCCCATTCCCATAATTGGGCTTGAATGTAATCAGGAACAAGGTGATTTTGACAAGCTATTGATTATGATCAAGTTACTAGGTAATAAAGAATGTGAATATTGAGAGTTGAGAAGACTGATTAATTTTCATTTGATCATTGTGGTAATTTGATATGACATCTTACCATGATGGGGCATCGAGTTCAATTTACTTTTCTGAAACAAACAAATACAGTAGTTTGTAGCTATGATGGGGCATCAAGTTCATTTTTACTTTTCTGGAGAAAACAAAAAACAAAAAACAAAAAACAAAATAAAATACAGATGAGTGGCCTTGGTTGAAAGAGTTGGTCCTAGAAAAAAGAATGTGTTGTGTTTAGAAAAAAAAAGTCAAAGATTAGGATATTGGGTTATGGAAAGAAGGAAGAAAGGAATAATGAGAAGGCATTTGAAAGAGTGAGTTGAAAGGGTTCAAAGCATGCATAGTACTATACATGAAATACAATGTATTGCGTAAATGAGTTGTAGAAAACCTAAAAGCACAAGGGCCCTCCATCCTTGACCTATATATATATTCATAGAGTGATTGTGAGACACAGATGGAGGAGGTTTCTGTGACCATGACCTTCTGCTTGCCTCTTCCCACCACCAAACCACCTAAATTTCAAAATAAACATCCTTTTACATTAGAAAAATCTTCCTCTTCAACCTCTCTCTCTCTCTCTAACTCTAAGCTAGCTTTTCATTTCATACTTTTTCTATGAAATTAACATTCAATTTATTATATATACACCTTATACATATAAACTTTTGAGATTGAATTCTAACTGGTAAAAGATTTGATGTTGTTATAATTAGTCACAAATCTAAATAAATAGTTTTTTAGTAGTTATTACAAAAATTAATAATATCACAGAATGTACTACAAATTTTAACTCATTTGCAGTATTACAATGCTTTAAACTTAATCTGCATTATGTTTCAAAATCAACATCTATATCATGGCACAGATTGAAAAAAAATAAGGATCCAGCTACATACTTTGACTACATATATATGCCTGATTTTGGATTTGACTCCAATTAAATATAGTTTAATATTTCCAGTTTAACACTTAATTTAATTTTGGCAGGTTAGTGAAAATACTTAAGAAATTTTTAAAAGCAAAAATATTGCTACTACGGGACAATAACTAAAAAAATTCTACTTATATTCTATGAAATACTTATAATAATTTAAAAGGGTAAATAGTAAATAAAATTTATATTCATTATAGGATAAAATTTGACCAAAATATTTATGTTTTTAAAATCAGGATCTAACCATCAGCACTGGTTTGTTTAAGTACGTCAAATTGTGATGAATAGGTGCTTTTATAATTGGATATATTCATTGGTTAATCGTTCTAAACAAGAAACTAATGATTATAAACTTTAATTTAGATACGCTCTAGCGTAAATAAAATACAATGAGTATTTATCAAAGGATCCAGCATCTATTTTTGATTTTATCTTTCACAATTAAACATAATATATTTTAGAATATATATATAATATGATAAAATATAATTTAGTTTTTACATTAATAAACTACTACTTAGTACTTTCCACAATACAAAAGTAGCACAAAGACTTATTAAGGTAATAAAAAAAACTTACATTATTATAACTTAGAAATTAAATCAAAACATAGATTCACATAGCATAATATCTCATTAATATAGATAAATTTTGTTAAGAATTTAAATATGAATTTAAGTCTCACATTATAAATTTATTATCTTAATGTTTTTTGAATTAAAAGTGATATCAATTTTTTATATAAATTTGACTTACTTATTAGTGTGAAATTTTCGTGGTGAATTTCTCCCGAAACTAGTCAAATCTATCATCAAACATCTCAAAATATACATTTTTATTTAGACACATAAGTTTTAAGAAAAAGTAACACTTCATCTCTTAAATTTTAAGTATTATTTCAATTATTTTGTATTTTCCATTCATAACCTAGATGTAAAAATGATATGTAAAATTATATTAAATCCATCAAATTATTTTTTTTTTCAAATTATAATAGATTTTCTTACAAATTTTATGTTTAAGATATAGTTCAATCATTTACTTTGTGCAAAATGAAGAAAAATATAAACATTTGCGTAAATCTAAAATGCTCCACTTTTATTCACTAAATAATTATAATACAAGTGCTACACATTATTTGAATTAAACCAACGTCATTAGTTATCAAGAGATATGAAACATACTTTTCTAATTGGAACATGCTTTTATAATTGTGTAATATATAAGAGTGAAATACACTTTCTCTCGTGAATGTTATATTGATATGAAAGAATTTTATACCTTTTTCTACATACTTTTAAGACATAATTACATTCTTTTCAAAGGATACTTCTCTATCTGAGATTTAATAAAAATATCTTTATACAATCACAAAATAAAATAAAATAAAACTTCCTCATCAACTCATTGAGGAGTCACACCACTGGTCAGATCCTCTGCTCATATGTAACACACTGATCATCACACATTTAAAAATAAAACAAACACCACACACAAAATAAGGGTAAGCTAGAGAGTTTAAAGAAATGTATATTCATAAATTAAATTTTGATCTCAACCAAACTACAAACATCATCACATTGTCATTATCACATCTCTACAACAACTCATATCATACATATACTAACTCACATACAAAGACACTTGACTCTCTATTTCCAGAAGACTCGTGCATTGAGTTAGACTCAGAGGTTTGCACTTGTTATACACCTCTACACTATGAATCCACACAACCCCCAAATCAATGAATCCACACAACCCCCAAATCAATGAATCCACACAATCCAAATCAATGAATCACCAATCTTGTATGACAAGGTTAGTTCCCCTAAGACTTTTCTGACCAGTTATATTTCAAACTGCAGTCACTCAGTTCAAACCTCCATCAACTCTCACTACCTAGTAATCTTCATCTATGTGATTACAATATACTAGTAGAGTATGAATACATCGTTCTCGACAAATCCTCAAACAATGCACATCCTAACAATCTCAACACGAGTATCTCCTTTCCTGAAGATACTATGTATCAATCACCATTTCATATCATTCACAACAACTCATTCAATCCATAACATAAAAACATACAAAGATACATCTCACATCAAGACAGTAGTTATTTACTAAGCATTCAAACTTCTACTGTTAAACAAGTTCAATCAACATAAAATCAGTAATTTTATCAAATTATACAAAATTTCATTATCACTATTAGATAACATTTCAAATTAAAATCACATCTCATTTCACAATTAAGTACTCTAACCTAGTACTATAGTAGACTTTTAAGACTAACTTTCCCTATCAATTCATACTTAATAAGAACAAATAATTACAATACCTGTTAAAACATTCAAACTAGCTTTCTTACCAATTCATACTTAATAAGAACAAATAATTACAATATCTATTAAAAACATTCAAACTAGTTTCCCTTACCTGTATAGAGTAGAGACCCTTAAAGGAGTTCCATAAAACCTAAAATCACGGGCAACCTAACCTCCACCAAGAGCTTATGATTAAATATCTGAACATATCCTAAAGATTCAAAACGAACAAGGATCATTCTTGATATCTCTGAGACTACATGCAAGAAAGTGCATGCAGTTTTTCTTTTTATGAAAACTTTAAACTGCTCAAGAACAATACTTACCATAACCAAAATGGTGACCTACTAAACTTACTCTATCCTATACCAGAAATTGGATGGGGGCTGAGATGTCAATTTGAAATAAAAAGAAAACTAAATTTAAAAAAAAAAGTAAAAACAATTATAAAATTCTGTTGTCTGGAGAAAGAATGATATTTATTAGAATAATTTTTTGAATCCTTATATTGCATGCATTAAAATTATTATTAAAATTTTTTATTTTTTTAATCTAAAATACGAATACTCTCAGTTAAGACATTTTTAAGGTGCTAAAAGAGAAGTGCACAAAATACCTTTTCAGCACTTTTTTTTTTTTATCGGTTAAAAATTACAATTTCAGCAAAAGGTTGAGTAAGTAAAATGTGAGTTTTACTAAATTTGATATTTTAAATTAATAAATTATAACTAATAAAAAAGTTTGCCAAAGAATATGTGTTAAAAAGTTGTGACTTCAGCAGACGGCTACAGCTCTTGTTCCACTATAGAATCCGAGACAACAACATAACACCTACTTTCTTCATTGCAACTTGCCTTCACCATTTTAGTTTTCTCAAAGATATACGTATTGATTATGAGGGCCGAGAGATAATAAATATGCAACCCCTATGATACATATTTTGAGACAAATGCTTAATTTGTCAAACCACATGAACCGCGAAATTTGACTCCTTCAACACATTTACATGTTGTCATTAAGTTCAAAACTTGCAATCCATACTCCTTGATATAAAGGATTAAACTAGCTAGACACCTTGTACATGTGTGTATGATGACTAGACCTCATGTTTTCTTACCAACATCTAATAAGTAAAAGTCATATCCAAATAAACATGTAATAATTCATCAATTAAAATATGGATTCTTAGATTAGGAGAATTTGAATGATAAGTTAACCAAATAAAAAATTGTATGCAAAATAAATGAAAAGAGAAAAAAAATTGAATCTTGTAATTTTGTCCAATAGTTGCTGCACTTAGTAAAATGAGTTTAATCTATATATTAATAAGATAGTTGGAATTTAATTTGATAAGACTTCCTGGCATGTAATCATTTTTCATCTAATTAACTATGATTTAGCATCATCCCAGAAAACTTTAAATATTTAGGTAAGAAAACCTATCAATTCCTTAAATTAATGCAAGGTACTTGTTTCAAGAATTTTTTTCTTAACAACATTCAATCGTTTTTATCATGTTCTTAGGCACAAAAAGTCTTTCATATCACAATTCAATTAAAAATACTGATCATAATTGAATATAGAAAATTGAGTAATCAAAATCACGCCAAAAACTGACATCAACCATATAAGAGAAACACTAACAATCCTTAATTGTTTGGATAATAGAAATAGGAGTTACATTAAAGTAGATCCTGTTACATTTAAATTCTAATGAATAAAGAATTTAGCTATACATAACCATTGGGGAACAATACCTAAATGACGAATCAATGGAAGAATCCCTAAGCATCAAAATCAAAAGTTGTGTTTCTAAAGTGAAACAAATTAGGTCTTCCTAACCTAATGTTTCATAATTTGCTCTTTCATAATAACTCATTTTTTCATCTAATATACTTTTGTAAATAGAGACCCTTGAGCTATCAATAATAACGACTTAAATGTTCATAAATTTCATTTTTTTTTTCTCTAAGTATGACTTAAATTGTCCAAAAATAAGTAACTTAAACACTAAAAAACACTTCTTAGATTGCTTAAATTTTAAAAAATTACATAACTCAAGTACTCACATAATATTGTTCTGAATAAAATTTAAATCTCCAAATTTGATGGAAATAAAGTCTAAATAAAAGAAATCTTCATCCTGTTCATCTTAATACCCATGAAACTTTTTAACTCACTTTTTAATAATCTCTTACCTTCATTTTTTTCCCTCTCTTCCATCCATAAGTTTCTCCGTTTCTTCCTCTAGTTTCTCTTTATTTCCATTCTTTCAAACACCATATCTTTCAAATTATTGTCATATCTTGCATTAGTGGGAAGTTAAAGATCATTTCAATAATCAGAGTAAGTTCTTGTTTATGTTGAATATTTTTATTATTTTTTTTCTTTTCCCCTTCAAATTGTCATTAATCTTGGTGGAGGTAGTTGAGCAAATTGATCATTTTGATTTGAGCAGTTCTTTTGCTTGGTGTTATTTTTCTTTAGAGCAAATAATACAATTAAGAAAAGTTATTTATGTTTTATATATATTCTTAGAATAAATGATCTAGATATGAATGTGACTTGGTCACAAGATCTTGATTTTTATGCAATAATTTGAATGTTATTTGTGTATTTAGTTAATAAGGGATTGGTTTAAATGATTTAAATGTGATACTCTTTTTGATAAGTTCATATATTGATTCGATCATACATGTTAAAGTATAAAGTTTTTTACATTGATTTTTTAATATTGTTTATATATGACTAAAGTTAATTTCTTATAGTTTTTCATAAATTAGGTTATGAGTTTGATGTGAATGATTATATATTAAGTTTGAATTATCAAAGTTGAATTAAAATCAATGATAATATTTGAACAAATTATGATTTTGATAATTTTAAATTTGTTTGAAAGTTGTATTTATTAAAATAATTTTTTGAGTAAAAATTTTGAAAAAGTATTTGATTCTGCTGCATGAAATTGATTTTATGACACTTAAACGAAGGAGTTTTGCTCTAACGAAAATAGAGCATAATTTAACCTTTGTTTTTTGACCATATTTTCATTCAAACAAAAATAAAATTGTAACTCAACCCTTTCTCTATGAAGAAATTTCCCTTCGGAAGGAATAAATTTTTATTAAAGTGAGACAATTTTTGTCCGAACAAAAATTTTTGTTGAAACTAAAAGGGATTTTTTATCTTTTTATCTCCTTTTAAGTCTTGAATCAAATCATATATTAGTTTTTGATAAAATATATTTAATAGAAATTTATGAAAGAATTAAAAAAAAATGGGTGTATGATTATTGGTGGTATGAGATATCTTACGCCAATGCATAATTATAGGACTTGTAGTTTATTTTATATTTTTTTAATAAATTTATGCATTGCTTTATATGTAGATGATATTTCATATAAATTTATTAAAAATCATATTTTTAACTTTAAGTTAATCTTAAATTATAAAAATATGATTTTTTTCTTAATTTTTCTTGTAAGTATTTATTTAGACAATTATATTTTTTATTCTAGTTATATTTAATACAATATTAACTGAACTAGTTTATAAAAGATTTAATTATAGAAATGTAGAACTAAATCAATTAAGTTAAATATTTTTATTTAAATTAATATACTATTTGCTTAAAAAAATATTAGTGTTTTTATTAGGAACAGAGTTGGAACATATGACGTTGACTTCAGGAAGGTTGAACTATTACCAAGTTCAAAGACCTTTAAAGCCTTCTATCCGAATTTTGCTGATCGTGCTTTGAGTAGAGATCCACCTATAAAAGATTCTCCGATGCTCAAATCAGTAAAAATATAGAGATGAATATTAAGTGAATAAGTATGAGACTGAGTGAGTGCTCCTTAAAGAGTGAGACTGTATTTATAGGTGTTTGGACTTAATAGGTGGTTATTGTATTATGAGTTGTTAAGCCTCATAACAAAAATTGATTGTGATTAATCAGCATAATTTAGATTTATAGGTAGGTTACCGTATATTATAAGCGGGTAATATTATATTAGATATTATACTCATTTTTTCTATTGGATATTATTTTGTCCATATTATTAGTCTACTAGGTAGTACATAAGTCCCTCAAGCCCAAAATTTGTTGTAGAGGATGAATGAGCTTAAAGTTGAACTTAGTAGTTTAGAGACTTTTTAAGCGACCTGTTTAGGCTGAGCTTTGTATCTGAAGCTGTGATTTGATGACTTGTTATAGTTTGAACTGTTTGTGATTGTTTTTTTAGCTCGTGTGGATGGGCTTATTATTACTTTCAGGGTAAGATTTAATCCTTAAGAGCATCAATGAGTGGTTTTTGAAGTAATGATAAGGTTTAGGGTTTCAAAGTGTGACATCAGTTAGGCAGATGACACTTCACCTAACCACTGCCATGTTGCCTTAAGTGTTGGGTAAATCGAGGAGGAAAACACTTAGGAGATCTCACAACAATGAGGCTTGAGTTAAACCCACATAAGGAACTTACACCACCTTCAACTCAAATCCTTAAGTAAAGGGTTTGTGGGTCTTCTTTCTTATATGTTGCTCAACTTTCTCACTTCTACTCGATATGAGACTTAGACTCACACTTGGATTCCTAATACTAAGACGCAATGCTTCTCTCCTTGCCAACTGAAACATTAGGAAGTTGAGTTAAACGTTGTGTCTGAGCCTTTTAACCTTCGTTTCCAACACATCAAACACTTGTTGTTCGACCCACTCCATCAACTATTTATCATCCTCTCCTAATGCCTGAGTAGAGACAACCTCCTCTACCAGGGTTGATAGTCTAAGGATGAGAAGGGGGTCCCTCGCCCGAGTGGATCATGCCCATTACAATCACTAACATCAACTTGCTATGGTACGTGAACATGCAAGCTAATTTGGTGTGTGGTGTCGTGGACAGTGCAAGCTTCTTCGTCCCCCATGATGTTAAGTTACTGGAGGCAACCAACTTGGCTAAATGCCTTGATTCTACCGAAGTTATACTGACCAATAGAGCATAAGAACCAAGAGTTGTTCAAAGAAAAGTTTGAGTCAGATCATATTCTGGCAAGTCATTGTAAATTGCACAGTGCTAGGATAGACTCAAGGCTTTCGAAGTCAAGGTAAGGTTGTTAAAGGCTTGAAGGCGCCAAGGAGGTGAGGAATAAATTGAAGGAGGTTGAAGCTTGAGTCCTACTCCTTTGAGAAGAAATTGAAAAACTTAACAAGAGTGAGGCGGAACTGAAGACCAAGCTTGCGAACTAGGAGAAGTCGGCTTAGAGGGATATACTCGATATATTGAGTGTAACAGAAAAGGGTATTTGGTGTTACCTAGTGATTGGAGCTTGGACAAAATTATTAAACTTAATCGAATTATGTCGGTCAAGATCATTAAATGTAATTGAACTATGTTGTTCGCCTGAGATCTTTAAATGTTATTGAACTGTGATGTTTGGGAAAGTTCTTAAAATTGTGACTAGACGGTATTGCTTGGTCAAGATTATTAAATGTGACCGAACTGTGTCATTCAATCGAAGTATTTAAATGAACCAAAATTGGTCGTTTAACCAAGATCTTTATATATGTCGTTGAGTGGTCGCTTGTCCAAAGTACTTGGCTGGATCCAAATATTGTCATTAGGCCAGAATATATGTGACTAAACTAGGTCGCTCAACCAAAGTAATTGGTTGGGACCAAAAACTGTCATTTGCCTGATATATGTGTGACCAAACTTGGTTGCCTAGCCAAAGTACTTGACTATATCCAAACATTGTCGTTTTGCCCATAATATATGTGAGGGAATTGGGTTGCTCGGCCAAAGTACTTGGCTAGGTCCAAACATTTTCTTTTGGCCAGAATATATGTGACCAAACTGGATCGCTAGGCCAAACTACTTGGCTAAGTCTAAACATTGTCATTCTGCATGAATATATGTGATTGAACTGGGTCGCTAGGCTAAAGTAATTGGTTGGGTCCAAACATAATCATTTCTCTAGAATATATGTGTGACCGAACTTAGTTGCTCGATCAAAATACTTGGATAGGTCCAAACATTGTCGTTTGACAATAATACATGTGACAAAACTGGGTCGCTATGCCAAAGTACTTTGTTGGGTTCAAATATTTTTGTTTGGCCACAATATATGTGCTGAACTGGGTCGCTTGGTCAAAGTACTTGGCTAGGTCCAAACGTTGTCATTTGGCTAGGATATATGTGTGATCGAACTTGGCTGCTCGATCAAAGTACTTGGTTACACTAGTAGAAAAAAGATATTTAATCGCGGTTGTATAAGGCTTACAAGCACGGTTGTGCAACCACGATGGATGTAACTGCAATAAAAAGTACTGAAGATACCAATGCGGTTGTACAACCGCGATAGAAAGTATAACATACCACCACGGTTCTTCAGAAATCGCGTTAAAAAATGGCTCATAGTGTGCAGAAATAGCAAAAACTGGCAGTAGCTATTCGCTGCTGCCCAATACCAAAATTAAACAGCTGCTGCACAACCAAAATTCAATTGCTGCTACCAAAACCAAAATTCAAAATACAATATCTCCAATTCAACACATACTCAATTCAAAATTCAATTTTCCACAAATACAACAATTCTAAGTATTTCCACAACCATTATATAAGTCTATATATGCATACACTAGAAAGTTGTTACAATATACTACAACTTAGACAAATATTACTATACATTATACTATACTTACTACAAGTTTACTATAAGATTTCATTTCTCTTCTCAATGAAGTAAGTTGCCCATTCTGTCCAAATATCTTCTATGTACTTGTGTTCAATTGGGTCTGGATCTATGAACATCTGAAATAGAATAATAGTGTTAGTAGTTATCATCATATGCTCATCATAATTTTATCTAATTTGAACACTTCCATACATGTTCCCAAGAGTCGGTAATATGGGCTTGGACTATGGTCTTCATCCAATGCAAGACGTAGTAGCCACATTCCCAACTTCCTTTTTGTTTGTTACACTACAATTTCATCAAAGTTAATTCATTAAACAAGTCAACACCGAATTTAATAGGTTTAATTAAGAATAAAAATACCTTAGGCTGCACCCAACGTAGGCTATGGGATGAGGATATAGATCTACTGCCAAGTACATTAATAACATTAATTGCACTAAAATCAGAGATGATTGGTAATAACTTGCATATTATACAAACAAGATCAATATTTTATAAGGTAAATTAAATCATATCTTTGTACCACTTGTTTGAAGTCATTAGTTGGCTTCTTATGTAATGAACAGAACCAGACCACAGTGTTATCGAAAGGACAAATAACCATTAGTTGCCAATGGCTCCTAAAATAATGAATCCATTATTGATGTTCTCTAAATTACGTGAAATAAAAAATATAAAGGTTAGTAACTTACGATTGAATAATTGGGGCAAAATAAATGTTCTTTTTGGATTCTCCAATCCATTTTTGTATATAAGTTTGACATTCCAACCTTTTATTTCCAAACATTTGTATGCTTTGTGGCTCAAAGAATCTATATTTTAGCTAAAGGTAACTCATGTTCTCTTCACATATTGGGCAAGCATTATTTCCTTTGACACTATAACCACTAAGATTTCCATATGCTGGAAAATCATTAATAGTCCATAGTAACAATGCTCGCAAATTGAAACTGACCTTTTCATATGCATCGAAAACCTCAACGCCTTCATCTCATAACAACCTCAAATCTTCTATCAAAGGACTTAGATAAACATCTATGTCATTTCCGGGTTGCCTTGGTCCTGATATCATCATAGACAATATCACATATTTTCTCTTCATGCACAACCAATATTAAAAATTATAAATAATTAGCAAAACAGGCCATGAACTATGTTTGCTACTTAATTACCGTATAATACCATCTGTTGCAAGACCAAGTCTGAGATTTCTGGATTTTCCAAACTCAGGATACAAAGAGTCAACTTTCTTCCATTGTGGTGAATCGGCAGCACGTCGTAACAACCCATCACATTTTCTTCCATTTGCATGCCATGTCAAGTTCTTTGCATCATTAACATTGGCAAAAAAGCGTCTTATTGTGGTATGATTGGAAGATACCACAATACTTTTGCTGGAGGACCTTTTTTCATGTCATCATCATCATTGTCATTATCCTTTACTTTGTATCTTGAAACCCTGCATCTAGGACACTTATGCAATCCTTCAAACTTTTTTCTGTACAATATGCAATCATTGGGACAAGCATGTACTTTTCGGTACTCCATACCCATTGGACACAATATCTTCTTCGCCTCATAGTGACTGCTTGACAATGTATTACCTTCTGGAAGTATTTGATGGAACAGTTCTAGCAATTCAGTGAAACTTTTATCAGTCAATCCATTGCTTGCCTTGATATTAAATAATCACACTACTGTTGACAAGCGGGAAAAAGTAGAACAACTGGGATACAATTTTGTGACTGAATCATCTTTCAATGAATCATACACATGTGCTTAGTGGAAACTATCTTTTCCAATATCACGAATCATGTCTTCTATGCAATCCTCAGAATATATATTAGAATATTCACATTCAGTTGTAGATTTTCTAGAATATTGCTCTAAAACTTCACCATGCTAAGTTCATATTGTATAGCTCTTCAAGAAACCATCACACAGAACACGCTCTCGTATCAACTCAATATCTTGTCTTATCACATTTACACAATTCACACACGGACAATAATATTTGTTATTTACTCCTATTTCATTCCTTTTAGCAAGTTGTAAAAACTCTTCAACACCGTTCTCATACTCATCACTGATTCGACTTGCAATTATCCAACTTCGATCCATGACTACGTATACAAAAAAGACATCATACATATTAAACAAGACACAAATGAAACCTAAAATTGCCGAGGATCGAACATCCCCGGACTCAGTGCCAACACGTGATGATAAACATAAATATTACAGAAAACATAAAATGTCGGGGAGCGAACATCCTTGGACTCAATACCAACACGTCATGATAAACATACATATTGCAGAAAACATAAAATGCCGGGGATCGAACATCCCCAGACTCAATACCAACACGTCATGATAAACATAAATATTACAGAAAACATAAAATGCCGGGGATCGAACATCCCTAGACTCAATACTAACACGTCATGATAAACATAATACAATCCTAGTGATATACTCTAATCTCTCTAACATCATCCTAGTAAGTTAATTAAATAGAAGCATTGAGAATTTGACAAAAGAAATGGACGAACCTGAAAAGTAGAGACAATGGTAGCACCACCACGATACAATGGCAGCAGACTTGAGAAGCGTGTGGACGACTATGGCAGATACCTCAAAAATAGAAAATGAAGTTAAATAGAGAAAATTGAATAAGTGTAGAAAATTATGATACATTTGTATAACTACTAGTTTTATGATAATACAACATGTTTAATTAATCTAATATACACACCAAGTTAATCTAATATACACACCAAAACGAAAAATCCAAGTTGAGAAGGAATGGCTATGGACCTTGAAAACAGAAGAAATAAGTGTATTTTAAGGGTCACCAAAACAAAAGAAATAAGCGCATTTAAGGGTCACCAACCTGACTTGAGACTTTCCAACACTCTTTCTCGGATAAAACTCTATGCCACCCAAAATGCCAAACTTTCAACAAAAATGGCTAAAAATCAAGGTATCCAATACTTGCTACAGAAAACGTTGAAAGTTAACCATGCAGTTTGTGTAAAACAATATTAACATCAAATGCGTGACTATAAGATTGGTTCATGCTTAGCAATATCAACAATGGGTTTGAGTAAAACAATACTAAAAACAAGTAGTAAGAAGTTTGGAGTAGAAGAATGAGGCAGAAAGAAAGAGAGACCTGAGTGGTGGTGGTGGTGGGGGGCACGGAAGCAGACTTTCTTAGTGGTGGTGGTGGTGGCGGCCGAAATGGCGAGACCACGAGGAATGGCGAAATGGCCCAAGCAAGACCACGAGGAAGAATGCAATGGCAAGACCAAGAGAGGAAGAATGAAATGGCGAGACCGAGAGAGGAAGAATGACACTACTCGAGAGAAAGAGAGAAAGACGAAAGCGAGAAGGAAAACATGTAAAAAGCCCTAAAAGAAGGGGATACGAACGCAGTTGTTAGTGGAAACCGCGTTTGTATGTGATATACGAATGCGGTTCCCACTAACAACCGCAATCGTACCCTCCTGCAAAATAATTTAAAAATTGTTTTGCAGATACCAACGCGGTTGGTATCTCCCTTCAGTTTTCAATTTTAAAATATTTGTGTCTTACCATCGCGGTTCTCGCGTCAACCGCGCTGGTATAGTTGTACTTAATTTCAAAAATGTCACTGTGTGGTTTTTAATTGTTGTTCCATCTTAATCACGACGATATCCCACCGTGGAATGTGTTTTTTCTTCTAGTGTTAGATCCAAACATTGTCGTTTAGCTAGAATATAAGTGACCAAACTAGGTCGCTCGACCAAAGTACTTAGCTGGGTCCAAACATTTTCATTTGGCCAAAATATGTGACTGAACTGGGTCGCTCGGCCAAAGTACTTAGTTAGGTCCAAACATTGTCATTTGGCTAGGATATATGTGTGACCGAACTTGGTTGGTTGGCGAAAGTACTTGGTTGGTTCTAAACATTGCTGTTTGGCCAGAATATATGTGATCAAACTGGGTCATTAGGCAAAAGTACTTATCTGGGTCCAAACATTGTCATTTGGCTAAGATATATGTATGACTAAACTTTGTTGCTCGGGCAAAGTTCTTGGTTAGGTCCAAACATTGTCACTTGGTCAGGATATATGTGTGACTAAACTTGGTTACTTGACCAAAGTACGTTGCTGGGTCCAAACATTTTTGTTTGGCCAAAATATATGTGATGAAACTAGGTCGCTTAGCCAAAGTACTTGGCTGGGTCTAAACATTGTCGTTTGGCTAGGATATATGTGGCATCGAACTTTGTTGCTCGATCAAAGCACTTGGTTGGGTCCAAATATTATTGTTTGACCAGAATATATGTGACCAAACTTGGTCGTTCGGTCAACGTACTTCGCTGAGTCCAAACATTGTCGTTTGGTCAGGATATAGGTGTGACGGAACTGGGTTGCTCGACAAAAGTAGTTGGTTGGGTATAAACATTATCATTTGGCTAGGATACATGTGTGACCGAACTTGGTTGCTTGTCCAAAGTACTTTGAGTCCAAATATTTTCATTTGGTCATAGTACATGTGACCGAACTGGGTCACTTTGACAAAGTTCTTGATTGGATCAAAACATTGTCCTTTATCCATGATATATGTGTGACCAAATTTGGTTGAGTCCCAATATTGTCGTTTGACCAGGATATAGGTGTGACTATACTTGGTTGCTCAACCAAAATATCAAATGTGGCCAAACAATGTCTTTTGATTGTTCCTATTCTATGATAGAAAAATGTGTCACCTTTATGGAAATGAGTTATTACAAGAGCGTGTCTCTTTAAAATCTTGTTTGGCAAAACCCTCCTCAAGGATAAAGTCCAAACTAAGAAAAAAGAGTACATTGTTCTTTTTTAAATAAACAAAATTCATGCGTAGAGAATCGAGTTGACCTTGTATCATGGACTCATCAAAAGTGGGAAGATTCTCTTTGGGTTCGAACTCAGTATCAAGTATGACCTACTTTGAGACTTTTAGAATAACATTCTAAAAGTGGATCGGCCTTAACCGTAATAATATACCATCCTTAGTGGGAAACTTTATAGGCATGTGCAGCATAAAAACAATGGATATCATTGAAGATAGGTGTCATAGTTGGAGCATTCCATGAGAGTGTGCATGGCCACTACTGGATGCAAATTGGGAATGTTCAAGGTGGCTTTAGAGAATCAAGCCATGTACTGTTGTAAAGGCTCGATGTCGCCCTAAGTGACATGTTGTAGTGACGTCGAACATGTGACCATTAGCTTCGTATCAACAAACTAAGATGTCAACCAGGACAAAGTGTGCGAAAGGAATCAATTGAGCTCTGAGGAAGTGAGTAGTATCATTCCAGTTGTTCCCTTTAGAGTGGTGAAAAATAGTCGACAATGCATCCTTAGGTCCTTGGAGAAAAGGTCGGCCTAGGTGAGGTAAGCCTTAACATGTGCCTCTGGTTCTAAGGAGTCGTTGTATGCTTTAACTTTTGGTCGCTTTCATTGTTGAGTAGTTGAGCTTGCATGACATCAGTTGTGAAAGGATAAAAATCATCCAAATGAGTTTAGATCTCTACATTCAATAAAGGCATACAAACTATTATGCAAGGGAACTACTGATCATACTCTCGAGATTATGTATGTATGTCAGCTCCTCAAGAGCGATCTTCTGGTGGTGTTAAATTGAGGGTCTCAGAAGCTCAAAATTGACCACTGACTTGAGTCTGCCATGTATGTGATTGCACAATGTTTTGTGGTTGACAATCTTCTTACATTGGTTAAAGGACCTCATCGAGCTTTGTTGGAATGGCAGAATGAGACTTAACAACTTGCTCTTTATACTGAGTCCTCGAGTTCTGTAGAAACAGACTTGGTTGGGATTGATGTATTATCCGATCCTATTGTAAAGTTACAATTTATTCGTTAAGAGCTTGCAGTTCATTATGGTGGGCATCACAGTGCTTATTGCCCCGATCTTATTAGTTATTGTCGTCACAGTTCTCTCTATGAAAAAGTTGTTCACCTCCTTGAGCAGATGAAGTAAGAGGGCCCAAGGGATTGGTTCTCTCCTTGTGAGGCCCAAACGTAATTTTTTTTATGTGGTGAAAAGAGAGAGAGGCCAATAAAATTCCCAATGACTTCTTACAACAACCAACCTCAATTGTTTTGAAGATCTAGTGGTGAACCTTGTCCTATCGAGCTACAATATTTACTAAGGATTCCTTACTCATAGTTCTTTAATGTGAACAGTGGGATTATCCATTTGAGGTATGTAAAAGCACCAAAAATTTTGTAAAGTGTTGTTGTTCACAACAAATTCCTGTCACTGTTAATGTTGGTAGTTTCAAAGATCCAAAAATGAAATATTTTCTGATTGTGCTGAAATGTTGACTGGAGCTTTCTCACTCATAGTGCTTCATTATGAATGGTTAAATTTGAAATCAAAGCTCTAAGTTATTCCTAGAAAAGTCTTGAACTCCGACTTCTAGTTAAGATCATATGACTTGTGGTCTGGGAATAACTTTGCCCAAGACCCATGGTGGATTTAAAATTGACTTATGCACTTTTCACTATGAATAGTACTGTCTATTGGAACAATAATTATGAACTGAAAACTAGTACTCTAGGTAAGTTCTCAGGAAAGAGAGGTAGGTCACCAATGACTTTTCTATACATGCATTTTTACACGATCACACTCTATATGCAGTAACAAGAATAATTCCTTTTTGATGTGAGAGATCAAACTAACTGCAATCACAAAGCATACTCAGATTTTTTAACAACACTATTCTAGCAACAATAGCAGAGGAATATATTCATGAATTAAGTTGATGATGATGATATCACAATTATGCTACTAGTGAGTATCATAAGACTTATGGTTCGGGAACAATTTTTACTAGACCCCATGTTAGGTGCCAAATGTTCTTACTGGGACCTGAGTTGGAACCTTCCGATGTTATTTAACCTTGACTTCAAGAAAGTTAAACTATGACTGAATTGATAGGCCTTCAAAGGCGTCTATCCGAGCTTTGTTGATTGTGTTCTGAGTAGAGATTCACCTGCAGAAGATTCTCTGATAATCAATTGAATAAGAGCATAGAGATGAATATTAAGTCAGCAAGTATGATATTGAATGAGTACTTCTTGAAAAGTGAGGCTATATTTATAGGTATTTTGACCCGATAAGTAATTGTTGTATTATGAGTTGTTAAACTTAATAACAAAAATCGATTATAAATTAATCTATATTATTTGTATTAGCCCTATATGTAATTATTATCTTAAAAGTTGTTAAATTTAATAACAAAAATCGGTTAAAAATTAATCTATATTATTTAAATCAGCAGGTCATTAACAATGTATTATAAACGAAAAAAAATACTATATTAAATATTATACTATTTTTTCATATTATTCATATACTAAACAATATTATTATATTTGATAAAAATGCGGGGAATTTGACAATTATCACACATATTTGTTTTTAAGAATCAAGTATGTTCCAGATATGATTTTCAAATAATTTTCTCCCCTAAAATTAAAAAATTACTAAATATCCCTAGTGTCATCAAAATAATTAGAATCTTTTTAGGAAAAATACAATGAAAAGTTCTATAAACTTTTATTCACTTGGAATATTAACCATCATGTTAAAAATATTTTTTGAATATTTTCTGTAGAATTTTGTATAAATCTAATTATTAAAGATGCTAAACATGCTTAAGTTAGTTTTAGTGATGCAATTTTCGTATTACTTTTTACTTTTGTAAAACATATATAAAATTCTACAAAGAGTTTGAAAATTTCAATGCTAAAAAATGCTAACAGGAGTTATATGGTCAATCTGTAATACTTTTTAAACATCAAAATCGTATCTTAATAACTAAAAACATTCTATCCAACATAAACTAAACAAAAATGTTATTATAATAGATAGGGACATTTGATATTTATTGAAAAATATAGATAGTTGAAAAAAAATATTCTCAAAATATATTTAATATTATAAAAAAGTGTTTATAATACTTGTAGTTATATTTCGTGTAACATCTTAATATGATATTAATATGTTTTAATAAGTGATTTAAAGATATATATATATATATATATATATATATATATATATATATATATATATATATATATATTACAATCTAACTAATAAAAATTTAAATCAAAATACATTCTTCTTTATAAGGATTTTAAAATAAAATATATTTATATATAAAATAATGAAGAATTTTTCAAGATATCTAAAGAAAATCTACAATAGGCTCAATCAAGAGCGTCTTCGACTAGCTCATTTGTAGCATTATCTGCTCTCGTGTATAAAGCATCATCACAGATAAAAAAACAAACACACCAACACAAGCAAGAAAGGGTAAGCTAGTAATTAAAATATTAGATAGACTCAATTCTACTTTCGGAAGACTCGTGCATTGAATACAACATCCTGAGATATGCACATGTCATACAACTCCAAATTGTGAATCCACACAGTCCCCAATCAAGAAATCAAGAATATTGTATGACAAGGTTAGTCCCCATGAGACTTTTCTGGTCAACTATATTTCAAGTTCCAGTCACCCATTTTGAACCTCATTCGATTCTCACCACCTATCATTGTTCATTTATTTGATTCTTAATACTAGTAGAATTTGGATATCAGTCGTTATTGAACAGATCCTTAGACAATGCACATCCTTTTACATATCGACATGGGTATTTTCTTTCATGAAAAATACCTAGATCATATACCATATATATTTCAAATCACATCATACATCTCAACTTTTCACTCATACACTTTCCAATTTCAAGTTCAAGTATCTCAAAAACTTCATAATCTATAGTATCATTCAATCTCAACCTTATTGTATTCATGCAACTAATAACTACCAAGAAACTACTTCTTATAAAATAATCAATTATCTTTACACTTATCTCAATCAATTCACAATCATAACAAGTTTAAAGTAGCTAACATCTCTGACCTTTTCTATTGAATAACTATCAACACCAAATCTCAAGTACTAAAATTACATCAAGCTTATTGAAACTTTTCAATACACTTATCAAAAATCATATTAAATTATTTTAATCTATCAAAACCAAATTCATAGATATTTTATACTGCCACGTCCAATCATCATTCCACTACTCAAATTATGTCTATTAATCACACACCAAATCACACAATTAAGTTCATTCAGCGTTCAAAAACTAGTCAAACCTCTAAGAAAAACTTGAGCACTAAGGATCAAGCATTATACATATTCAAGTCATGTATCCTAGGTTTTATTTGAAGATAGCTAATTAGTGTAAAACATACAACTAACATCCCTTACATGTCTTAACATAGAGCACTTTCCAAAAGAGCTCCCAGAGCCTAAAAATCACAGAGGATCTCCTTATAGAGAGATATGATTTTTATATATTGAGAACATATATCGTACAAATATGTACAAGTGTATATATATATGAATTACAAAAGGATTCGTTTCTAAATAAGTGTAATAGAAAGATACAAAAGGATATGTGTAGGATGACAAATAATTAAGGGTGTATTATGATGCTTGTGCATGATATATGGCTAATTATTTCTGATGAATGGAGAGAGAGTCTACACACCCCTTCAAGATAGAGGAGGGAGACCGAATGCCAATCTTGTCTAGAAGAAATGCATGACGAGAGTGAGACAAAGACTTGGTAAGTAAATCGGCTAGTTGATAACTTGTTGGCATATGAGACACTTGAAGTTCCTTAGAAGCAACCAAGTCGTGAACAAAGTGACAGTCAATGGCAAGATGTTTCATGTGAGTATGAAACACAGGATTGGCACAGAGGTAGGTAGCTCCAATATTATTAGAAAACAATTGCGACATCTTGATGATTGGATGACCAAGCTCCTTTAATAGTTCTCGTAACCACAACAGTTCAGTGGTGGTGGTAGTTATAGTTCGATATTCAGCCTCTGTTGAAGATTTAACAACAGTGGGTTGCTCCTTGGAGGACCAAAAGATGGAATTGGGCCCCATATAAATAAGATAGACAACAGTAGACTTGTGATCATGAATATCTCCAGCCCAATCAGAATAACAACATGTTGTGATAAGTGATTTGTGGCACGAGAGAGGTGAAGACCGTGGTCAAGTGTCCCCTTGAGATAGCGGAGTAGACGTTTGACAACTTTCATGTGAATTTCAATGGGAACTTGCATGTATTGTGTGATAGTTTATTCACTGAGAAAGAAACATCTGGACGGGTGAGATACAAATATTATAGGAAACCAATAATACGACAAAACTCCCTGATATCACATGAGGGAGCTTCAATGCAAGGGCAGTCTTGAATGCATTCAGAAATGAGTCGTTATTTTTCGTGAGTAGTAGATCATCTTCATAAACAAGAAAGTATGCAACAACACAATCTCAATTATACACAAATAAAGAAGTGTCAGATCGAGAATTAAGAAATTCATATGTAATAAGAAAATCCTTTAAAGCATTATATCAATCACAAGGTGTTTGTTTGAGACCGTACAACGTTTTGTGGAGCTTGCATACATAATCTGAAAAGTGAAAGTTGACAAAAACCTGGTGGTTCAGCCATGTAAATATCCTTCGAGATAGTACTATGATGAAATTCATTATTAACATCCATTTGATGTAAAGGTAAATTATTAGAGAGAGCAATGCAAAGAACCACCTTGATAGTTTGAGGCTTAATGACTGGACTATAGGTTTTAGTATAGCCAATATTAGGACGTTGATGAAACCCTTTGGCAACAAGACAAGCTTTATATTGAGCTATAGAGTCATCGTGATTCTGCTTTAGATGAAAAACCCACTTATTACAAATAATGTTGAATTGTTGTTGCTTAGGGACAAGGGACCATGTACCATTGGCAAGTAATACATTGAATTCTTCTGACATTGTTTGTCTCCACTCAGAATGTTCAAATTCTGGGAAAGACAAGAAGGTTCAATTTGGTCGGATAAAGGAAATTTGGTGGCTAGGTGAAGCTTTTTGGGTTTAAAGATGTCATTTTTAGATCCTTTGACCATTAGGTGGGACAACTGTTTTGGTGCAGGCGAGTATGAGGATGAGTCTACGTGCATGGAAGGAGATGAACCCAAAGTATACAAGATATCATGATTGGATGGAGGAGAGGATTCAGTTGGAATTTGGTAATACATGAGAGGGGATGAGGTATGCGGTAATGTTGGCATGAACATAGGAGAAGATAAGCTTTGAGATGTGGTAGTGAAGAGGAGGCAGTGTAGGTGGAATTTGATTTTTGAGATATAGATGTTGGAATGATTTGTATGTGGTTTGAGGGTGTAGGGTAAAATGATTGCATGCATGTAGGGATGGATGTTGGAGAAAGAGAAAATATGGTTGTAAATGCAGAAGAATAAGGAAAAACATTTTCTGCAAAATGCACGTGTCTTGAGGTATATAGCTTTTCAGTTTTAGAATTGTAACACAAATAAGCATTTTGAGATGAGTTGTAGCCTAAGAAGACGTATGGTTGAGATTTTGGGAGAAGTTTGTTATGAACGTAGGCGACCAACCAAGGAAAACAAAGACATCCGAACGTACGTAACTTAGATTAATTTGGTGAGGAGTGAAAAAAGGAATTGAGAGGTGACTTCATTTTAAACCAGGTGTGGGCATGCGCATTTATAAGATAGGCTGTAGTTTCAAGAGCATAAGTCCAAAATAAGATGGGTAAGGAAGCACGGTGGAGAAGACAATGAGCAGTTTCAACCAATGACAGTGTTCTCTTTCAGAAAGCCTATTGTGTTCTAGGGTAGAAGGGGGAGTTGTTAAGTGTGTTATTCCACGAGTTTAAAAGAAATACCTCAATTTAAGATATTCACTACCATTGTATGAGTAAAATGTTTTAATTTTTGTATTTAATTGATTTTGAACAAGTGATTTGAAAATTGAAAAAATATGAGGAACATCAAATTTATGTTCAATCGGATAAAGCCACACATATTTTGAAAAGTGATAACTAAAAATGACATAATAAAAATGACCATTTATTGAAGATGAAGGTGTAGGTTCTCAAACATCTAAATAAATCAATTCTAAGGCTTGACTACTAGATAAAGTGGACCTAGAAAAGGATAATTTGTGACTTTTATTCACTGAACAATCTGAAAAATGAATAGGTGATGAATAAAATTGAATGACATTGGCCTTAAGTACATGATGAAGGATGCGAGAAGCGGGATGCCCTAAGCGATTGTGCGATGTGGAGAGGGATGTGTGACAGTGGATATGATAGGATTGAGGATGAGAAGGTAGGCAAGAAATCTTGTACACAATGTTTTCATTCTTTCCGCGTAGTAGGATTGCCCCCTTGCTCATATCCTTGACCTAAAAATGCATGGGAAAAATTTAATGAATACAAAGTTACTTTGACATAATTGGGAAAAAGAAAGAAGATTTTGAGATATGTCAAGAACATAAAGAACATTACTTAAGTGAAGCAGGGAGGACGAATTGGGAAGATAAGTTGAACCACTGCGAGACTGTGAGTGATGGTGAGTCCCTTACTATTCGCAACCATAAGTTTATCACTACCAGTATAATCATGGGCTAAAGTGAGATTAGCAAGATCCCCAATGAGATGGTGAGATGTGCAAGAATCCAAAAGCCAAGATGGTTCGGAGTCAGAATCCTTGTCAACAGTATTTGCTTGATGACAAGAATGATTAGAAGGATAACCATATAATTTGTAGCAAGTCTTAGTAGTGTGACCATGACGATCACAATATTGACAAATAAGGTGAGACCCAGAGGAAGAGGTATGTGAATGAAAGCTAAAAGGGTTACCCCGAGCAAGAGATGCTCCACTAGGGGATGACATTGAACGTTTGTAGTGGCCATGAAAGAAAGATGAACAAAAATATGGTTGCCAGTAGCAGGGAAGGACTACTACTATTGCTCCTCTCGTTAAAGAAAAAATTCATAATCAACAAGTTTGTCAAAATGTTCATCAAACAGCAACGGAGTGTCATGAGTGCGGATTGTTGTACAAAACTCATGATAAGCTTGGCCAAGACCATTTAGGGCCACAATGACAGGATCAAAATCATTAACAGAATAACCAATAAGTACAAGCTCATTAGCTATGGAGCGAATAGAGTGCAAATAGTCACAGACATTGGAGTCACCATTGGTGATGGAGGAAAGACGTTTTTTAAGAGACATGATCTGAGTGTGTGACCGATTGACATAAATCTTGGTCAGTTTTGACATTGCATTAGCAGAGAAGGTAGTAGAGGACATCACAATCTACGCATTAGGAACACAAGTACCAAAGAGAGCCAGAAGCACACAATTATCCTAACGCTTCCAGGCAAGAAAAATAGGATTTTCAACAGCTGTGTCACCAGTTTCAATTGTTGCTGGAGGACATGGAAGGGTACGAGAAACATAGTCGAATACATTATTTGCAGTCAAGAATAGAGTAACTTGCTTGTACCAGGTGGGGTGATTTGAGGAAGATAGTTTAATGGATAGTTGAGTTGTTGTGACAAGTTCCAGAGTAAACAGAAGAAGTAGTGATGACCATTGATAGAATCGAAAATAACTAGTTAAGCTTGTAGCTTTGAAACCATATAGAGATATATGATTTTTATATATCGAGAACATATATCGTTCAAATATATATATATATGAATTACAAAACGATTTGTTTTTGAATAATTGTAATAGAAAGTTATAGAAAGATATATGCGTGCAGGATGACAAATAATTAAGGGTTAACATAAGCTATAATTAAGGGTACGTTATAATGCATGTGCATGATTTGTGGCTGATTGTTTCTGATAAATTGAGAGATAGTCTACACTCCTAAACCGCACCACAGAATTCTGATCAACGATCAGACTACACCACTAAGACCATGAACTAACAGAGACTCCTACTGATGCCTTAAAGATCACATGCAAGCTGCTTTTTTAGAGTACCTAAGAACATTTGAAGATTGACTTAAAGGAAAATGAGCAGAAAGTGAACTTATTCTGTTTAAGAATTTGATTGCACAATCTTGCTTTACTCGATGCTAGGAATTTAGAAATGACCTTTGATCGTCAGTATAATGATAGGTTAGACCAAAATTCTAAAAGAAATATATAAGAGTAAAAATAATTATATTTTAAAGAGATTATGATTTTATAAAAATAAAATCTAAATAACAGACTTTCCTATTTTATATAAACTTTCCATTAATATTCAGATATTATTTTATTAATATTAATTCTATTATAAGACTATTTTCTATGTCCTTATATACTACTTTATAACAAATTTATATAGTCGTACGTTTCGTCCAAAAATAACATTCTCATAAATTTGAAACGTCAGGAACATATGGGATATTTGGATTCTGATTCAAACAATTATTTAAAAAACAATCTTCAATAGTATTTGGTAGAATACCTCTATAAACTTTTTAATATTAAAAAAAATAAAATAAAGATGGCATAGAGTTTTAGAGAAATGTAATCAAATATTTTCGTTTTTAATTTTTTTACTATATTGTTAGATCGAAGAAGAAAAAAATATATTTCTAAAACTTTCTTTTATTTTGCTTTTTGAGAGTTTTAATTTGATCATTTGCACTGAAAGACTTCCTACATTTGACTAACGTCAAGCATAACACTTAATATGGATATTGAGCATTATTGATAAAGGTGTTAAAAGAATAGACTATCTTATTTGACAGAAGATAATCTCAAAGACTTTATTTTAAAAAATTATCTTTTCAAGATCAACTTATTAATTTTAGTTTGTGTAAGAATGATAATTTAATAGAGATAAATTTTTACATAAATAGATAAATAATAAAAAATAAATATATAGGTTATTAGTGTTTATATTTTGTTTTGTTAGAACTTTTATTTTTTTCAACTTTATTTTATCGAAACTCTGTATAAGATTAAAGGATAATTAAAATGTTCTTCAGTCCTAATTAAAAAATTGAATATACAAACATTACCTCTAATTAATAGCATTTATTTATTAGGATGTTATTTGTAAATGGATTATATAAGTATGGAATGTATAATTGATGCAGGAATATATAAGTTTGAAAAACAAATATGTATTTATACGTAAAATTGTGAGTAGTTCAAAGTGTGATTTTATAATAAGAAAATGATATATTTATAATAAGTGATAGAATGATGTATAGTTGGATTGATTTAAACATAGATTTATGTATTGATAATAATATGTGTTATTATATATATATATATATATTATTCAAGTAGTTGTGTAAGGGAATGTAACAGTCTAAAAATTCTATAACATGTACCATTCAACTCTTATAATTAAACAAAATATAATTTCAATATATAAATTATTTAATACACACAAAGATAAATAACAGAAGAAAAGAAGAAGATGAGAAGAAAAGAAAAGAAGGGAAGAAGAAAAAAAAATAATTTTTTTTAGCTTGGGCGAAAATAATTTCGCTCGTGCGAAAATTAACCTCGTCCGAGCTAGAAATTTGTCGCTTGAGTGAAAATACTCCAGAGAGCATTCCTAATTTTCGCCTGAGCGAAACTACTCTCGTCTGGGCGAAAACACTACAGAGGACACCCTATTTTATTTACAAAGAGCTCGCTCAAGTGAGCTACATCTTGCTCAGGCGAGACTTGTAGAGTGAACTTTTCTACAAAATTTGCTTGAGCGAGATTTTTCCGCTTGAGCGAGACTATCTAAAATGATTCTCAACTAAACTAACTTTGTCTGTTACAGAGTATTAACATGCATTTAAGGTTCAAAGTACTACAAAAAGTGTTCAGGTATATCAGATCTATATACAACTATCCACATGACAAAAAGGAAGACCATCTCAAGGTCATAAAGTCTTTAACTACAACAAAAACATATATACAAGTATATATAATACAAAAGAAACATCAGTTTAAGGGCATATCATCTTTAAGGTGCTCCAAAACCTGTATCTACACCTGCTTGTGTACATAGTACAGTCATCGCAGTTCATACAACAACATGAAAAGCAAGGGTAAGCTAGTAAACTTGAAAGTTTATAACATACTAAATACATACTACATAGTATCTCAGTCATTAGAGTTTCTTTAAAGTTTAGCATATCAAGTTTCATTACAAGTTTTCCTTTTTCATTTCTAGTACTCATGTCAAACATCATTCATAAAGTTCTCACATGGACCACATCACTACATATAGGTCACACATAGACCTATCGTCTTCCGGAAGACCCATTAAGTATGCCCCTACCAGAGACTAGCATCTAATCCAATACCCAAGACTTAGATTTAGCAAATCTAAGAGAAAGGACCAATTCAATACCCAAGACTTAGATTACCAGCGAATCTAAGAGAAAGGACTAATCCAATACCCAAGACTTAGACTGTCATCTGAATCTAAGAGAAAGGATCAGAGTAAGTTCAAACATTCAATATCGAGTCTCACCAGTAGTCCCAGTGTGAATGAACTCCCTCACAACTTCTCACCACTTGATATCTTAGTCTATATGACTTAGATCATTAGTGAAGCTTGAGGATCTTTGTTAAACATAGACGTGCTATACTTAATATACACAAACAAGCACAACTCATACATTATCTCAAATGTATGACATCAATTTCATCATTCCATCATTCACATCAATACTCATTCAATCCACAAATCATGTTATGAAAGTATCTTTTCATCATCAAAATAATACTTAATTACTCGAAACAGTTAAGTTAATCACACTAAGTCAAAACAAACAATCAAATTCATTCAGTGCTCAAGGACCCGTCAGACCTGCAAGAAGGACTTGAGCACTGATAATCACATATTCCAGTCTTTTATCCTATAGGTCTATTTAAAAATAACTAACTAGTATTACCTCAGACAACGATCCTCTATCAATTCCTCCAATCAAGCAACAATATCAGTCCAACTTTAGGGATCTAGAACAAGTTTTCCAAATAACACCAACTTTTAGTATAACCTTAATCAAGTTGAGTGGAACACTTTTCTCAATTGTTCCCATCAATATTGATGACAAAGACTTAACGAAAAATAGATAACAAGAGATCTTTAGAGCAAATATGAACTTACTCCATTTGAGATTCTAATCGGTTTGAAATGGCCCTAAGATCCTCAACTACTGTGGAACTTGATCAGATTTTGAAACAGATGGAATATGAAGGGTGAAAATCAAGAGAGAAGGGAGAGGGTTATGGAGGATGGAAGGTAGGAGAGAGAGAGTGAGCTAAAGTGAAAAATGGGCTTTTGTTCTTATCCCCTTCGTGTGTGTGGGTGGGGTTACATTATCCCCAACTACAAAAGTTTTCATCCTCGAAAATTTAACTTACCATGGAAAAGATTAGGATACGCTGCTCAAATGTCTTCTTCTATTTCCCAAGTGGCATCCCCAGAAGTGAGATCCCACAGGACTTTCACCATAAGTATATCTTTTCCACGTAGTTGTTTCATTTGAGAATCCAAAATCTTGATTGGTGTCACTTCAAAGGAAAGATTCTCCTTCACTTGCACTGAATCTGATTCTAGAATGTGACTTGGATCAGGTGCATATTTCCTTAGCTGAGACACATGGAAAATGTTGCGAATATTGGCCAAGGGAGAAGGCACAACAAGTTATACGCAATAGGACCTATTCTTCTAAGGATCTGGTAAGGCCCTATAAACTTCGGAGTCAATTTCTTTGATCTGATCACTCTTCCTACGCCAGTGAATGGTGTAACTCTAAGAAAGACATGATCACCTACAAAAAATGCATAAGACTTCTGCCTAATCAAAGAAGTTTTTAATCTTTCTTGAATCTTCTTAACCTTCTCATTGGTTTGTTGTATCAACTCTGGTCTAATCAACATACTAACACCATCTTGAAACCAGCATAGAGGTGTTCTACACTTTCTACCATACAATGCTTCAAAAGGAGTCATTCCAATGCTTGCCTGGTAGCTGTTATTGTAGGTGAACTCCATTAGAGGTAGAATCTCATCCCAACTGCCCAAATGATCTAACACACAAGTCTTGAGCAAATCCTCTAAGGACTGGATAGTTCTCTCTGATTGTCCATCAGTTTGAGGATGGTATGTTGAACTAAGCCTGAGTCTGGTCCCTAAAGCCTCTTGAAGTGTTTGCCACAATCTAGAGGTAAATCTGGGATCTTTGTCTGATACTATACTAGAAGGGGCACCATGTAATCTAACTATCTCGCTTATATAAATCTGAGTCAACTTCTGCATAGATATTCTCAAATCGATCGGTAAAAAGTGTGCAGTCTTTGTCAACCTATCTACAATGACCCATATAGAGTCATGCTTCCTTAAAGTACGGGGTAAGTGGGTCACAAAATCCATAGAGATACTATCCCACTTCCACACTGGGATGTCCAATTGAGTTAGCATGCATCCAGGTTGTTGATGTTCAACCTTGGATTTTTGACAAGTAAGACAAGCGGCAACAAAATTGGCTACATCACTTGTCATACCAGGCCATCAATAAGGCTTCTTGAGATCTTGATACATTTTGGTCATACCTGGATGTAAACTGAGCTTGCTTTTGTGACATTCAGATAAAATTATTTGTTTTAACTCATGGTCTTCCGGTATACATATTCTCTTTTGAAACCTCAAAATATCATCTACTCCCAAAGAGAAATCTTTAGCTTTATCTGTGCCCAAAAGACTCAAGATGTTCTTCAATTTCAAATCCTCCAATTGCTTCTACTTCACCATCTTCAAAAACTCATTAGTTATAACAAGCACATTACAACTAATGAAGTTTAAAGATATAGAAACCTCCAAATTCAAATTCCTGAAATCTTCAATTAATTCTTTCTCTTTCATCATGAGTGATGACATTTGTATTCTCTTACAGCTCAAAGCATCAGCAACAACATTTGCTTTTCCAGGATGATACATAAGTTGGAAATCATAGTCTTTTAAGAACTCAATCCATATCCTCTGCCGCATATTAAGCTCTTTTTGATTGAATAAATACCTCAAGCTTTTATGATCATTGGACACTTTAAAACTAGCTCCATAAAGATAATGCCTCCAGATTTTTAAGGCAAAAACAATCGTTCCAAGTTGTGAGTTGGGTAATTCCTTTCATGCACCTTCAGCTGTCGAGAAGCATAAGCAACAACTTTTCTATTTTGCATCAACACACAACCCAATCCCTGATAGGAAGCATCACAAAAAACATCAAAAGGTTACTTTATATCAGGGATTGTCAAAACAGAAGCCTTAGTTAACCTTCTCTTCAACTCTTCATAACTCTTCTCACATTGCTTTGTCCATGTAAAAGGGTGATCCTTTCTGGTCAGTTGGTTCAAAGGAGCAACTATCTTGGAAAATTCTTCTATAAACCTCCTATAATATCCTGCCAGTCCCACAAAGCTTCTAATTTCTGTAACAGTTTTAGGATGTTCCTATTGAAGTACAACCTCCACTTAAGAAGGATCTACTGAGATTCCTTGAGCAAAGATGATATGTCCTAAAAACTGTAATTCAAACATCTAGAACTCGCATTTAGAAAGTTTAGCATATAACTATTTTTCTCTCAAAATGTTCAAAATAGTTCTGAGATGTTCTGCATGTTCTTCTATTGAATGAGAATAGATCAGGATATCATCTATGAACATCACCACAAATTTATCAAGAAAAGGCCTGAAGATTCGATTCATGTAATCCATGAAGATAGCTGGGGCATTGGTCACTCCAAAAGGCATAACCAAGAATTCATAATGGTCATATCTTGATCTGAAAGCAGTCTTTTAAACATCTTCTGCTTTAACTAAGATCTGATGATAACCTGAGCGCAAGTCTATCTTTGAAAAGATAACTGCCCCATGTAGTTAGTCCAACATGTCATCTATTCTTGGAAGAGGATACTTATTCTTGATAGTAAGTTTGTTCAACTGTCTATAGTCTATGCATAGACGAGATGAATCATCTTTCTTCTTTACTAATAGTACCGGAGCTCCCCATGGAGAAACACTAGGTCGAATAAACTATTTCTCCAATAAATCTTCCAGTTGTTTCTTCAATTCAGCTAATTCGACTGGTGTCATTCGGTATGGAGTAATTGACACAGGTCCTGCTACAGGTATGAGGTCTATTGCAAACTCTATTTCTCCTTTAGGTGGAAGTCCTGGAATCTTATCAGGAAATACATCCATAAACTCCTTAACTACCGCTATATCTTTCTGAGTCTTATCATCATCCACAGAACAAGCAAAGAGTATGAAACACTTTGCACCCTCATGTACCTCTCTCTCAATTTGTTGAGCTAAAACAACTTGGATACTTTCTGATTCAGGAAAAATTAACTACTTATGACCGCAATCTATCAGGATATGGTTAGCAGATAACTAATCTATTCCTAATATAACTTCCAAATCCTTCATGTGTATACAAATCATATTGATCTTATACTTTCGTTCATTTATAATCACTGGACACTCAGCACACACATATGAAGTTATTATAGTATCTTCTGTTGGTGTGGATACCACCAATTCAACATCTAACTCACGAACAGGCAATTTAAGTTTCTTAACACAATCAACAGAGATAAATAAATGAGTTGCTCCAGAATTAAACAAAATAGATAACTGTGTACCCAGAATAAAGCAAATACCTCTGACTAGGCTATCAGTCTGAGAAGCCTCAGCTCCACTAACAGCAAAAACTCTTCTTGATGCTCTGGGTTTTTGGTTGTCATTCTGCTGTACTTGTGGTACTCCACCAGAACTTGGAACTCCAAATCAGACATGACAGTCTTTTGTTGCTTGACCATATTTGTGGCATCAGTCACATGTCACGTTCGGAGTTGGATAAGGACAAAATCTGATCATATGTGGGCCACCACACCTGAAACATTTGACACTAAGTGATAGTTGAGGATTGGATCCTCCACTATTGAAGGATTGAGGCCTGGAGTAAGGTTTCTTCTTGTCTTCATATCTTGGTCTGCTCTTGGAGGGTCCTCCTACCATCTATGGCTTAGCAACTTTGCTACTATTCTTCAAATTTTCTACCACTTTCGCTTTCTCCACTAGAGCTAGGAATTCTCTAATGGACAATGGGACTATCACCTCCTTAAGCTCTTATCTTAGTCCAAACTCAAACTTTTTGCACCTCTAATCTTCAGTCATGATTTGAGTACTGAACCTAGCCAGATGTCTGAATCTAGTAGCTTAATCAGTAATTGAAAGATTTCCCTGTTCTAGCTGCATGAACTCAATTTCTTTTGCATTTCTAACACTTTCTGGGAAGTATTCTTCCAAAAATCTTACTTTGAAACTTTCCTAAGTAACATTTTTTCCTCTTCCTTCCATCATTTGCCTCATGCCTTTTCACCAAAATTCAGCATCTTCAGTAAGCATATACACAACACAAGATAATTTTCTCTCCTCAGGACATTGGGTGGCTTCAAAAATTCTTTCAATTTCTCTCATCCACTGATCTGCTTTATCTGGATTTCCTCCTCCATTGAACTTTGGTGGATTATGTTTCAAGAAATCCTCCAAACTCCAAGTATGGTGTTGATGATGAAGAAGAGTCGTTTCTACTGCTAATCTAGCATTTTCTAATTGATGAAGGGCAACCTGATGTTCTTGTGCCATAGTAGCACTTTGTTGTTGTAAGGTAGTTGCCATCATCTCTATTGCCCGAGCTAAGTTGGGCATATTCACAGATTGAGGAGGTTTAATTGGTCTACGTGCCATTTTCTGGACAATAAAGAAGGACATTACAACCAAAGATAAACTAGTAACCATATCGTTTAGTACAACCACAAACAAAATTTTCGAAACATCTAAAACAAATCAAATAACACATACATCATCATCCAAAATTTATCTCTTAACATATACTCAAACATTAAGAATTAAGATAGAAATACATCTTGATTTAGTCATGAGTGTGCACCCTCACCACTCTATCAAGATCTTTTCCTTTCTTAATACTTTTATAGACATTCAAAACAATAATCTCAAACCCACATGCACAAAAGAAGCCTAACAAACCTATTACTCTCAGGTCCTCTTAAGGACGAACTGCTCTGATACCATAAATATAACAGGCCAAAAATTTTATAACATATACCATTCAACTCTTATAATTGAACAAAATATAATTTCAATCTATATATTATTTAATACACACAAAGATAAATAATAGAAGAAAAGAAGAAGATGAGAAGAAAAGAAAAAAAGAAGGGAAGAAGAAAAAGAAAAGAATTTTTTTTTAGCTTGGGCGAGAATCCACCTCGCCCGAGCTAGAAATTTGTCTCTTGAGCGAAAATACTCTAGAGAGCACTCATAATTTTTGCCTGAGCGAAACTAATCTCGTCTGGGAGAAAATACTCCAGAAGACACCCTATTTTGTTTACGAAGAGCTCGCTCAGGTGAGCTGCATCTCGCTCAGGCGAGACTTGCAGAGTGAACTTTTCTGCAAAATTTGCTTGAGCAAGATTCTTCCACTTGAGCACTTGAGCGAGACTATCTAAAATGATTCTCAACTAAACTAACTTTGTCTGCTACAAAGTATTAACATGCATTTAAGGTTCAAAGTACTACAAAAAGTGTTCAGGTATATCAGACCTATATACAACTATCCACATGACAAAAAGGAAGACCTTCTCAAGGTCATAAAGTCTTTAACTACAACAAAAACATATATAAAAGTATATATAATACAAAAGAAACATCAGTTTAAGGGCATATCATCTTTAAGGTGCTCCAAAACCTGCATCTACACCTGCTCGTGTACATAGTACAGTCATCGCAGTTCATACAACAACATGAAAAGCAAGGGTAAGCTAGTAAACTTGAAAGTTTATAACATACTAAATACATACTAAATAGTATCTCAGTCATTAGAATTTCTTTAAAGTTTAGCATATCAAGTTTCATTACAAGTTTTCCTTTTTTATTTCAAGCACTCATGTTAAACATCATCCATAAAGGTTTCACTTGGACCACATCAATACATATAGGTCACACATAGACATATCGTCTTCGGAAGACCCATTAAGTATGCCCCTACTAGAGACTAGCATCTAATTCAATACCCAAGACTTAGATTACCAGCGAATTTAAGAGAAAGGACTAATCCAATACCCAAGACTTAGACTGTCATTCAAATCTAAGAGAAAGGATCAAAGTAAGTTTAAACATTCAATACCGAGTCTCACCAGCGCTCCCGGTGTGAATGAACTCCCTCACAACTTCTTACCACCTGATATCTTAGTCTATGTGACTTAGATCATAAATGAAGCTTGAGGATCTCTGTTAAACATAGGTGTGCTATACTTAATATACACAAACAGGCACAACTCATACATTATCCCAAATGTATGGCATCAATTTCATTATTTCATCATTTCACATCAATACTCATTCAATCCACAAATCATGTTATGAAAGTATCTTTCCATCATCAAAATAATACTTAATTACTCAAAACAGTTAAGTTAATCACACTAAGTCAAAACAAATAATCAAATTCATTCAGTGCTCAAGGACCAGTCATACCTGCAAGAAAGATTGAGCACTGATAATCACATATTCCAGTCTTCTGTCCTATAGGTCTATTTAAAAGTAACTAACTAGTATAAAAATAAGTTACTAGCTTCCCTTACCTCAGACAACGATCCCGTGTCAATTCTTTCAATCAAGCAACAATATCAGTCCAACTTTAGGGATCTAGAACAAGTTTTCCAAATAACACCAACTTTTAGTATAACCTTAATCAAGTTGAGAGGAACACTTTTCTCAATTGTTCCCATCAATATTGATGACAAAAACTTAACAAAAAATTAAATAACAAGAGATCTTTAGAGCAAATATGAACTTACTCCGTTTGAGATTCTGATGGGTTTGAAATGGCCTTAAGATCCTCAACTACTGCGGAACTTTATCAGATTTTGAAACAGATGAAATATAAAGAGTGAAAATCAAGAGAGAAGGAAGAGGGTTACGGAGGATGAAAGGTAAAAGAGAAAGAGGCTAAAGTGAAAAAGAGACTTTTGTTCTTATCCCCTTCGTGTGTTTGGATGGAGTTACAATTAAAATATAAGAAGATATTTTATGTTTAACTAAAATTCTAATCACATAAATAAGATTAGAAAATGTAAAATTGACAAATATTTTTACAAAAATTTTTATAACAAATATAAATAACACTCTAACTAAAAAAATATTGTTAATTTTTAATAGTGGTATTTTCGACAGCTCAAGGTGTTAGTTTACATTAAAATATATTTAACATAAGTTTTTTGAAAAAGTTAAGTACAATAAATTATTATTTTATTAAAATTTAATTGAAGATTTATGTATTTTTAGATAAAAGTGATTGAATTATAATTTTGTAGTTAATATATGTATATAATGTCTAATATGTATATTATATTATCGATGATTTTAAAACAATTAACTTATATTTATGTGCGTCAATATATAAAGTGTTATGCTCATATTTCATAAATAAATAAGATGATATGTTATAGTGGAGAAAGTACTCACCCACCATTGAGATATGTTAAGTCCTAGTATTTTGATAGGCCTTAGATATTGTGAGATTGTAATATATATATATATATATATATATATATATATATATACGAAAAAAA
>Ga0209489_101758_pt1 | contig 44519 bp, 30 predicted proteins | sample SiratrowhiteBW_FD_187527 | JGI IMG/M metagenome (GOLD analysis project Ga0209489, IMG submission 187527) | Root nodule microbial communities of legume samples collected from California, USA - Siratro white BW (SPAdes) (version 2) | ecosystem: Host-associated > Plants > Roots > Nodule | place... | reverse complement strand
GTACACTGGTTTTCCAGATTTCATATTTGTCTGCAGTGCACTGATTCTGTTTGATTGGTTTTCATATTTGTAAATTGTTTGAACCTTTGCAGATTGCATTCTAAGTTTCTTTAAAGATTTTGTATTTTCACATTGAAAAGCAAATTTGCGAAAAGATTTTAAAATGGTTCAATTCACCCCCCCTCTTGAACTTAGGCCAAACACTTATTTTAACAAAATTAATAAAAAAAAACCATACTTATTTCTATTCATTTGATTAAAGGTACCGTCTTAGGACAGACGTTGTGGGTACTAATACCTTACCCACACGTAACCGACTCCCGAACCCTTACTTTGGTTTGCAGACTATTTTATTTTTGGTTTTTCTATGGTTTTCCTTAATAAACTATGGTGGCGACTCCAATTCTCAAATTCAAATATTTTTAAACTTAAATAATTCTTTTTTATCGCCCCGTCGTGATCCGGTTGCGACAGATGGCGACTCCACTGGGGACCTTTTGAGAGTCAGGCCAATTTAATTAAATGAGTGAAAATTGTGTGGTTTTCTGAATGCTTATGTTTCCCTTTCTTTATATATATTGCATGCTATATATTTTAATTTGCAGCACAGGAGCGTCTTACAGGAATGTAAATATTTGTGTGTATGTTTGTTGTAATATTGAACCCTAGGGTAGAAGACATGCTATATATATCTGCTTCGGAATTTTCTGGTTATTTTGTAGGTGGGGGTTGGGTATGCATTGTTCTCCCTTCACACACCTTTACATATCATGAGTGGGGCGCTATACCCGGGTCTGTGAAGCTTAGAAATAGAGGAGTTGGGTAGCAAAACTGGGCGGATGTACGTCCTAACCCAGGTGTGTGAAAACTCCAGCTAGAGTTTGTTCCCTTTATTTTCATGTCCATAAAGATTGTCATTACTGACTGATATGGATGTGTGGTAAAGGGGTCATAGCTCTAGTGGCCTTTATTAGAAAATTAGGATAAGCCACCCTTTGTGGGCATATTTACATACTAGAACTTATGCCTCATTAGGGCAAACCCTAATTAGGTCACTAAGGGAGACTTTTTGCAGCTCAATTATCCACTGTCATTCATTACCAACAAGTATTAAAAAATTAAAAAAATATCAATCTCATTTTTTCTTACATACAATACATTTTTTTTTAAATCAATCTCATTTTTTTAAGAAAATTTGTGAGAGTGAGTTGAGAACAACTCTGGCGATTACGAAAAACTTGGTACTTTAAGCAATCCAATTGTGACTTACCTCTCTTTCCAGAGGGATTTTTTATATACATAAGTACCAATCTCATTTTTGTAAAATGTATTAAATATTTTCAGTTTCAAAAAATAAAAAACAACAAAATTTATTTTCTAAAAGTAAAAGTACTAATTTCATGCATGACATTTTTTTTCTTCTCTAAAAAAATAATAATACATAAAATAAAAAACATTAATTTTATTTTGCATTGCATATTTTCATTTTTCTAAAACATGATTTAGGGAAATAAAAATAAAAAACATTAAACATTTTTTCTAACATGCATTATGTATTTTCTAAAATAAAAAAAACATTAAACATTTTTGTTTCGCATACATTTCATATCTTATTTTTTCTAAAAAATGATATTAACATTTTGTCTCACATGCATTGTATAGTTTATTTTTTCTTTGCCTCAAAATGATTTAGGAAAATAAAAAAACATTTTATTTTCTAAAATAAAAAAAACATTAAACATTTTTGTCTCGCATACATTTCATATCTTATTTTTTCTAAAAAATGATCTTAACATTTCGTCTCACATGCATTGTATAGTTTTTTTTTTCTAAAAATGATTTAGGAAAATAAAAAAACATTAAACATTTTTCCTTAACATACATTACATACTTTATAAGATTTTCGGATTTGAAAAAACATTATATGTAAAAAAAAAACATTAATCTCATTTTTTACACATTATCTTTTTCTGGAAAAAAATGTGGTCATGGATCCATTCATACAACATTAAAGAAATCAAAAATGAATTTTCATTCATTAATACATCCCCATGATATTGCAAAAAAAAAAAAAATTATAGTTCATTCATGCATTCAATATTATTTAAAAATAGTATGAAAAGGATGGTATCCATTCGTTTATCATAGATTATCATTTACAAATTCATATAAAAAAAATATAAGAAATCGGGATTCATTCATTCATACATTCACCTACTACTTCTCATAAAATCTATTCTCATCTAAAGTTTCATGCGTCATACATCTATTCTCATTTAAAGTTTAATAAATCATTCATGTGATTTCAATGTAAATAATATACATGCCTTCCCATTCAATAAAGTAAAAATTTACATATTCATTTTCATATCATTGTTCCCTAAATTTTTTTTTTCAATAAATAAAAATAAAAAAGGTTTTTATACATGCATTCTCATTCAATAAAAAAATAGAAAAGTTCATACATGCATTTATTCAATAAAAAAAATAAAAATATGCATAATCATTTATAGGACTTCATGCATATGACCATACACTCTTGAACCCATGTACTTCAAAAGAAAAAAACAAATAAAAGTTGTTTTAAAAAATTTGGAAAACATCATCACATACTCATACAAGACATGTTATTATTCTCTTTTTTTGAAAATTCTACATTTTGGTTTTTCAGTTGAAACTATAATTTTGAGCATACGCAATGAAGTTTAATATGGAGCATGAGAGGACCCATGAGGTGGGAGGCTTGAAGAAGAAATTGAGAGTCAAAAGTCTTGGAGAATAACCTTGCTGATCTTAGAGAGCTAGGGCAAAAGCTGAGGGCAGTACAAAGAACCCTTTTTAGGACCAGATATGGAAACTTGTTGGGATTGCTCGAAGTACAAGTACAAATACCTGCCATTACTGCCTTAGTCCAGTATTACGACTATCCGCTGAGATGTTTTACCTTTTGCGATTTTCAGTTGGTGCCAACCTTTGAAGAATATGCACAAATCTTGGATATGCCAATAGATAAGGTGATACCTTATCAACATTTGGATCAACCTCTCTCTATGTCTACTCTCTCAGCAATCATGAGGTTACCTGCGAGGGATTTAGAAGACAGATTTATCTTTGAGGACCGAAAAGGATTTTTTCTGAGTTCCTTAGCAGAATATTTGCATCAGTTAAGCGAGGAAAGGGATTGGGAGGTTTTCAGGGATGTTTTTACTTTGACTCTCTTTGGAATTATGTTGTTCCCCAAGACTGAACGTTTTGTGGATAATGCTATAATCAGTGTTTTCATTGCTTATAGGACTCGGAGCGAAAGCCCAGTCACTGCAATCTTAGTTGATACATACTTAGCCCTCAACTTGTACAATCCGAAAAAAAGGACTCGAATGACATGCTGTTTACCTACTTTGTTTATTTGGCTAGCTTCGCATTTTAAGGAAAGAGTGGTAGGAATAAAATGTCTTGTAGAATCCATCAAGCTGTAGAGGCTAGAAGTGAAAAGCAAGGATGAATGGTCACAATGTATGGCGAGTTTAACTCAGGGAAAAATTGAATGGCAGCCAGCATGGCAGCAACGATCCCAATTGATATATCAATGTGCCAAGTTCCTTAATGTGTCGCTCATAGGTACTAAGGGTTGTATTAACTACAATCCAGTATTGGCTCAAAGGCAGTTTGGACATCCGATTAGAGGGGCTCCTACCTCCTATTTTGTAAAACCTCTTTTATTTTTATATAAAGATGGTTCAACTGATGAGATAATACCAAGGATTCGGAGAGCTTGGGATAAGAAGGTCATCATAGGGAAAGATACTAGACCATATGCTATGAATATAGAGACACCATATCAGCATTGGTTGGCGGAACGAGTTGAAACGGTTAAACTACATTTCAGATTGAATTCCCCTATTTTATTAGAAGAGGAGTCAGAGAGAGAAGAAGAGTCAGAAAACATAAGACAGTTGAAAAGGGAGATTGAAGAATCGAAGGGCGAGAATATAAGGATTGTGAAGAAACTGAAGCGGGAAGGAAAACACACTCGCAAGATTCGGCGAAAATTAGATGCTGCTAACACTGAGCTATCAAAAAAGAATCAAGAAATAGATGAAGCTTTTTCTATAATGAGTAAGTGGATAGATCTATATGATGAGAAATCCCATGACCTCCAAATTCGTATTAATGATATGGAGCATTTGGTCAAAAAATGAGAGGGCAAAGCAAATAAAGAACGTGAACAACGACTAGATGAAGAGGTAAATTACACAGCTAAGACAGTTCAATTAGAGGAATGTCTAGAAGAGCGTGAGCGGACTCTTGGGTATTGGAAGGCCTGTTTTTCCCAGTTGGCTTCATTGGCTAATGGGGCAATTGAAGATGTTCCGAGAATGTTAAGGGAAGCTGATGTAGCATTGATGTTCCGTACAATACCAAAGGAAGTAGAAAGCTTCATAAAGCATTGCAAGTGGTTGGTGGGGTTGATGAAGGAAATGGTTGCCTGTAGTAGGAATTAGCTAGCTTGTTTTTCCTTTCTTGTTTATGACACATGTAATAAAGTTATCATTGGACAACAATTAGTTTGTTTCCCTTTCTTGCTTTGAATAAAGTTGTCAGTTGACAACTCGTTTCTTATGAATAAGACTCAAATTCTTATTAATTCTGCATGTTTATGCTATAATTCTTATAGTTCATTGTCTTTTATTCCTTTTCTATTTTTGCATAATTTTTCAAATTTATTTTTCAGAATTAACTTCATGTTTTTCTCCTAATTCTTTTGTAAATAAACATAGAAAATAATAATACTACCACTAATAATAATAAATATAAAACTGAATAAAACAATTTGTTTTTTTTTTGACAATAATATCTTTGTGTCTGGTATTTTTGCACTTTTTTTTCTAACTTTTTAAATAAAATAATAGAAAAGACGTAATAACAGCTAAATTTCCGCAACATCTGTACGGAACTCGCGCAAATCGTAGAAGGATGAAAAACTTGGGTGAAGCAGTGGAATCCGTGAAAAATGACCTCAACCAACTCAGAGATCAAATGAAAGGTCAAATGGCTCAGATACTTGAAGCCTTAGCTGCTATGAAAAGCACTAGGGAAAGTCCTAAGGTTAGAAATGAAAAAGCAACCTCTACCAATCTTGTGATGCAACAGATTGGAATGGTCCGTACTAATGTTGTTCCGGTACCTAGACTTGATCATACTGGATGGCCTGCATATGGTCTTCCTCCAAATTATACCCCACCTTATGAGGGTTAATCGGAGCAAGAACAACCACCACCACTTATTTCAGTAAATCCATCAGGGACACCTGTAAATCTGCAAGAACCAGTTTATATGCAACCAAATGTTGGCATAACTGGAACAAATGTTGAGGGTCCAGTAGTCCTTATGGCTACACAACCTATTGTTCAACCCTATGTTTTGCAAGGAACGTCCCATGATGCGGAAGAAGCCAAAAACAAGTTGGAGTTTCTAGAAGAAAGACTCAGAGTTATTAAAGGTGGAGGTAGTTTTGGATTTGGAACGCTACAGGTCTATGTTTGGTGTTTGATATTGTGATTCCTCCCAAGTTCAAGGTACCCGAGTTTGAGAAGTATAAGGGTGCCTCATGTCCACAGAATCATTTAACTATGTACTGCAAAAAAATGGTTGCACATGTTGGTGATGAAAAGCTATTAATAACACTTCCTCCAAGACAGTTTAGTAGGCACTGCTCAAAGCTGGTATATGCATCTAGAACCAGCTCGAATCAGATCATGGAATAACTTAGTGGATGCTTTCTTGAAGCAATACAAATATAATGTTGATATGGCTCCTGATAGACTACAACTTCAAAATATGTCAAAGAAGAATTCTGAAACTTTCAAGGAGTATGGTCAAAGATGTAGAGAATTAGCTGTTCAAGTGGAACCACCCTTGCATGATAAGGAAACGGTGACTATATTTATGAGCACTCTACAGTCTCCTTTTTATGAGCATATGCTAGGCAGTGTTTCTTCTAACTTTGTCGACATTGTCATCGTTGGAGAAAGAATCGAGCTTGGTTTGAAAACTGGCAAAATTGCACAAGGTATGACAACGACCAGTAGGAAGTTCGGGTTTAATCCTGGTAAAAAGAAGGAAAATGATGGCCAGGTAGCATCCACCACAGTTCATTATCCCTCAACCAATTACAAGGCAAATACAATTCAAGGAAACCAGCATTGGAAGAATGAGAGGGGGTCAAATTCTTATCCGACTCAAGGGCAGAATTCATTCCAAAGAAGAGATCAAGTCCAGTTTACTCCAATCCCCATGACATACACGGATCTCCTGCCAACTCTCCTTCAAAGGGCTATGGTTGCAATATGTCCCATGAAACCTTTGCAACCACCTTATCCTAAATTTTATGACGCTAATGCTAGATGTGACTATCATGGTGGGGCAGTTGGACATTCGGTTGAGAACTATAGAGCATTCAAGTTCAAAGTTCAGTCATTAATAGACTCTGGATGGTTGACTTTCCAAGAAAATAAGCCAAATGTTGAAAAGAATCCTTTATTGGGACATGCAAGACCTTCCATAAATGCTGTTATAAGTGAAGAAGGTCAAGGGCTGATAAGAAGTGTTGAAGATATGAAGAGTCCGCTAAAAGATATATTCTCATTGATATGTCAGATGGGTTACTTTAAACTCATCGATCATTCAGAAGATTCGTGTGGGTTCCATTCCGATAATGATGATTCAATTAAGGAGTGTTTTGAATTCAAAGGTTTCTTACAAGACTTGATGGATCGACATGTGCTACAAATTTGTCACCAAAGGAAGGAGGAAGAAGTATTTGTTCAAATTGGTGAAGAATCAAATATATCAAGACCGAAACCATTGGTAATACATTTCACCCGACAGTGGCGCTAGCGGAAGTGCATCCTGTGGTGATACAAATTCCATCTCCTTTTCCATACAAGAACGATAAGGCAGTTCCATGGAAGTATGGGATTAGTGTTTTAAACAATGACTCGTGTGAAAAACAAGAAAATGAGACTACAGATGTGGATAAGACCGCTGTGGATAATATTTCTGGGATTGGAGGAATAACGAGAAGTGGTCGTCTTTTCACCCCACCAGAGTTGTGGAATGGAAAAAGTCTAGAGAAGGCCAACGAAGAGGTCACTATCGAGAAAGCTAAGGTATTTCTGAAAGGGAAAGCCTTACAAGTTGACCAAGAACCTGAAGGGAAGGGCAACAAGGAAATTTCTGATGAGGCAGCTGGCGAATTTTTGCGCTTTACAAAGTGAGTACAAAGTGGTTGATCAATTGAACTGCATGTCAGCAAGAATTTCACTGTTGGATTTGCTGATGCATTCTACTTCTCATCGAAAGTTGTTAATGAAGATCCTTAATGGAGCTCATGTGGAACGTGATATTTCATTGGATCAATTTGAAGGAATCGTAAGCCACATTAGGGCAAATGATTACCTTACATTTACTGAAGATGAAATACCCACTGAAAGAAGAGGTCATAACAAGGCTTTGCACATATCAGTTAAGTGCATGGACTACATGCTGGCAAGAGTACTTATCGACAATGGCTCATCCCTGAACGTTATGCCAAAAACTACATTGGATAAAATATCTTGTGAAGGGGCATATCTGCACCCTAGCAGCATGGTTGTAAGAGCCTTTGATGGAAGTCGGAGAGAGGTTATCGGTGAAATTAAACTGCCTATACAAGTAGGACCGTGTACCTTTCAGGTCATGTTCTAAGTGATGGATATACTTCCTGTTTACAGTTGTTTGCTCGGGCATCCTTGGATACATTCAGCTAGTGTTGTACCCTCTACTTTGCACTAGAAGCTCAAGTTCATCATCAATGACAAGTTAATTATAGTCTCGGGTGAGGAAGACTTACTGGTGAGTGGACCATTGCCTACTCCCCTATTGAGACTACTGAAGAGGCTTTGGAAACTTCTTTCCAAGCCCTAGAGATTGTGGGAACAATGTATGTTGAACCTTTTAAGATCAGTCCGTACTCATCGAAGGCATCGATAATGATAGCAAAAACCATGCTGAAGGATGGATACAAGTATGGACAGACGTTAGGGAAGAATGGTCAATGACTCCTGGATCCGCTTGAGCTAACGGAGAACAAAGGAAGACACGAACTAGGATACAGACCCACGTGGGTAGATAAGAAGAAAATGTTCAAGGGAAGAAAAGAAGGAATAACCCTATGCGATATAGGGCAAACATTCCGAAGCGTGGGATGGATAAATACTGACCAAGTGGCTGTGATTGAAGAAGCACCAACTGAAGAGAGTCTGAAGCTCGTGCGCCCTTGTCTTCCTAATGCGAGAATCAACAATTGGAAGTTCCAGGATTACCCGTGGTGTTTGCTAATGATGAAATGTAATTATTGTTTTTCTTTCTTTCAATAAAGCCTTTGTATGGGCTTAAAACTTTATGTTTTTCAAATTCAATAAAGCCTTGGTTTGGGCTTAAAAATTTGTGATTTTCAAGTTCAATAAATAAAAGTCAGTTTGCACTTCTTTTCCAATAAACTTGTGTTCCTTATTTTCTTTCTTGCCTATTTATTTGCCTAAAATCGAATAATGCAGATGTGATGATTTTGAAAACTTGAATATTTGACATCTAAATTTTGAACTCCCTGTCGAGGATATGGAAAATGATTATGACGAGGACTGTGAACCCCCTCTAGAATTGTTGAGATTAGTGGAACAAGAGACAAGAGAAATCAAACCACATGAAGAGAGACTTGAGACAGTTAATTTAGGAGAAGGGGAAGAAAAATATGTTAAAATTGAAACTAGTCTGACAAAGGGGATGCAGGAACGGTTATACTCTCTGTTAAGGGAGTTTAAAGATGTTTTTGCCTGGTCTTATCAGGAAATGCCTGGACTGGATCCTGATATAGTACAACATAAGTTTTCTCTTAAGCCTGAATGTTCTCCGATTAAGCAGAAATTGAGAAGAATGAAACCTGAAATGACACTGAAGATAAAAGAAGAAGTGGAAAAACAGTTTAATGCGGGTTTTCTGGTGGTAGCCAAATACCCCCAATGGGTCGCAAATGTCATGCCAGTACCGAAGAAAGATGGGAAGGCGATAATGTGTGTTGATTATCGGGATTTGAATAGGGCAAGCCCTAAGGATGATTTCCCACTACCACATATCGACACGTTAGTGGAAAATACTGCTACATCTTTATTATACACATTCATGGATGGCTTCCCTAGGTATAATCTGATTAAGATGGCACCGAAAGATATGGAGAAGACTACTTTCATTACTTTATGGGGAACCTTTTGTTATAAAGTGATGTCATTCGAACTTAAAAACACTGGAGCAATGTATTAGAGGGCGATGGTAACTCTTTTTCATGACATGATGCACAAAGAAACTGAAGTTTATGTTGATGATATGATTGCCAAGTCAAAATTAGAAGAAGAACATCCAGCTAACTTGAGAAAACTATTTGAAAGATTAAGAAAATTCAAGCTCAGGCTGAATCCGGCAAAATGCACTTTTGGCGTGAGATCTGGAAAGCTTCTAGGTTTATTGTAAGTCAAAAGGGAATCGAAGTGGACCCAGACAAGGTGCATGCAATTCTAGAAATGCCCCATCCATGCACGGAAAAAGAAATTCGGGGTTTTCTAGGAAGACTTAAACTATATTGCTAGATTTATTTCTCAATTGACTTCCACCTGCGAGCCCATATTCAAGTTGTTGCGCAAGAATCAAACCAAAGAATGGAATGAAGACTGTCAAGTAGCTTTTGAGAAGATTAAACAATATCTACAAGAACCCCCAATATTACGTCCACCAGTCCCTAGGCGACCCCTTATTTTATACTTGACAGTGTTAGATGGATCAATGGGTTGTGTTCTAGGTCAACATGATGAAACGGGAAAGAAAGAGCATGCCATTTACTACCTTAGTAAAAGATTTACAGATTATGAACAAAGATATTCCGTATTAGAACGGACTTGTTGTGCTTTGGTTTAGGCTGCCCACAGATTGAGACAATATATGTTAAGTTACACAACATTGTTAATCTCCAAGATTGATCCAATCAAGTATATCTTTGAAAAACCTGCACTTACGAGGAGAATAGCCTGATGGCAAATGCTTTTATCTGAATATGACGTACATTATGTTACTCAAAAAGCTATTACAAGCAGTGTCCTTGCAGACTACTTGGCACACCAACTCATTGAAGATTACCAATCCATGCAGCTTGAATTCCCGGATGAAAAAATTTTGGTCCTTGAAGAAGAAAATAGCAAGAATACATGGATATTGTTCTTCGATGGAGCATCTAATGCATTGGGGTATGGAATAGGAGTAGTTCTTATCTCTCCTGCAAAGCAATACATACCGATGACAACAAGATTGTATTTCGATTGTACCAACAATACAACAGAGTATGAGGTGTGTGTTATAGGTATTCGAGCTGCCATTGAATTTGGGGCAAAATGTTTAGAAGTGTATGGGGATTCTGCTCTCGTTGTCTAACAAGTAAAAGGAGAGTGGGAAACTCGAGATCAAAAATTGATTCCTTATCAAGCATATATTAAGGGATTAATGGAGTATTTTGATATTATAACATTTCATCACATCTCGAGGGAAGATAATCAATTGGCTGATGCATTAGCAACCTTATCATCCATGTTTGAGATAAACCAAGGAGGTGAACTACCAATGATCAAGATGAAAAGTCACGAACATCCAGCTTATTGTTCCTTCATAGAAGAAGAATCAGACGGCAAGCCATGGTATTTTGATATTAAGCAATATATCAAGAATAGAGTATATCCTAAAGGGGCCTTTGAGAATGATAAGCGAATGTTAAGAAGATTGGCCACGAAGTTCACCCTAAATGGGGAAGTATTGTACAAGAGAAATCATGATATGATACTCCTTAGATGTGTAGATGCCAAAGAGGCAGAACTGATCTTGAAGGAAGTTCATGAAGGAACTTTTGGAACTCATATGAATGGTCATTCAATGGCTAGAAAAATCTTGAGAGCAAGTTATTTCTGGTTGACTATGGAGAATGATTGTTGCATCCATGTCAGGAAATGTCTTAAGTGTCAGAAATACGCAGACAATATCAATGTCTCGCCGACAGCGTTACATGTGTTATCCGCACCATGGCCATTTTCCATGTGGGGTATAGATGTCATTGGAGCTATTGAGCCAAAAGCCTCAAATGGGCATTGTTTCATTTTGGTGGCCATAGATTCCTTTACCAAATGGGTAGAGGCGACTTCTTATACCAATGTGATGAGAAAAGTAGTGGCAAAATTCATCAAAAGAAAGATCATTTGCAGATATGGTCTACCTAGCAGAATCATCACTGATAATGCTACAAACTTGAATAACAAAATGATGTTTGAGCTATGTGAAGAATTCAAGATTCAACATCATAATTCTACTCCTTTTCGACCCACGATGAATGGAGCAGTAGAAGCGGCAAACAAGAACATAAAGAAAATTGTCCAGAAAATGGTAGTCACATACAAAGACTAGCACGAAATGCTACCCTTTGCTTTGCACGGATATCGTACTTCAATACGAACTTCAACAGGGGCAACACCCTTCTCATTAGTATATGGGATGAAAGCAATTCTTCCCTTTAAGTTGAAATTCCTTCCCTGAGGGTATTGATGGAGGCTCAATTAGAAGAAGCTGAATAGGTGCAAGCTAGACGTGACCAGCTCAACCTCATCGATGAAAAAAGACTAGCAGTGGCCTGTCATGGACAATTATACCGAAGAAGAATGAAAAGGGCATTTGATAAGAAGGTACACCCTAGAGAATTCCAAGAAGGGGAATTGGTTATGAAAAAGATCATAACAGTCCAAAGAGATAACAGAGGGAAGTGGATGCCAAATTATGAAGGCCCTTATGTGGTGAAAAAGGCATTGCCTAGAGGTGTACTAATTCTCACAAAGATGGATGGGGAAGAGTTACATTTGTCGGTTAACTCTGACACGGTCAAAAAGTTCTATGCTTGATTCCGTATAGACAGGATTTTCTTTTACACAAATTTAGTTTTGTAAATATTAGTACTCTCATTGTAAAGTTCCAAAATTCTCTTTTTCGATGGGATGAATTATTTGTTTTTGAATTACTGAGTTCATAAGATCATAAATGGCAAAATGAACCGTGAATAGCAAAACGCTTAACGAAGGTAAAAGCTAGCTTTCTCAAAGAAATTGTCTCGATATAGTGCTTGATACCTTTCACCTTTTCAAAATTCCTAAAAAGCCTAAAAGTTCTCCAAATATCCAAAGAAAAGGTTTGCCTCAAGGATTGCTACTTCTTAAGGAAATTCTTATACTGGGGCAGAAATGTTGTGTTTTTACTGCTAACGAAAAGATTGTTTCTATGTCTTGTCTTCAGAGGCATTCAAAATAAATAAAAAATAAAAGTCCGTTAGATTGAAAACTTGCAAGGGCAATCTAAGCAAAAGATAAGACAATGGAAAAAAGAAAAATATATAAAAAAAGACATGTGTTGGAAGTCATTAAATTTTGTTTCACTGTTAATCTTTTTGAAGATTAAGCAATCATGATTCGAAGTGATATATGGTCATGTTTCTTCATCCTAAACACTTTTACAAATCCTTTGCACCCTCTTTGAGCCAAAACAAAATTTTTCTTTCAAATACCCCTAATGAGGATCATCAACAATTTGAAGTTCAGTCTAAGGTTTCGATAGAAGAAATTCATAAAAACAAATGAATATATCAAAAGCTCCTAATTCATTAAGAAAGGAGTATCATCAGAAGTTCCCCTAAAGCTTAAAGAAAAATGCACATCAGGTAAGGAGTACATTGCAAGCTTCTCAAGAAAAGAAAAAGGGAAAATTGAAAAATGAAAAGGAAAGAAAAAGAGAAAAGAAAAAGGAAAAAAGAGATATTCTCAAAAGTTTGTCAAGAAGAGTGTACAACAAGTGCTCTTTAAGGAGAAAGAAAATAGAGGAAAGAAATGTTATATAAAAAGCTCATGGAAGATGACCTTGGTTGATTACAACATTTAGGTGATGATCCTCGTTTAAATATAAAACCCCAATATAATTTTTGAGCTTTTATATCCTTTTCTTCACAACCCTCTTTACCCCTGGCCACGTTACAAGCCCAATAAAGTCCATATTGATTGTTGAATGATTGCAATGATTTTTATAAGAATTAACTTTGTAACAAGATGATGTGATCGATAATACGTGTTAAGAAAAAAAATGAAAAAAGGAAAAATTTATCAGAGTGCCTCTGTTAGACTAAAGTTTTGGTCATTCTACAAATCGGTTGAGGATACAACACCAATTGGAGTAATATGGTTTACTACATACCCTTGATACCCCATTCCTACATCACAAAAATAGTAGCTAATCTTTAATCACCAATTGGAGCAATCTGGTTTCCTACATACCCTTGCTACCCCATTCCTACCTCAAAAAATAGCTACTCTTTCATCACCCTTGGGGGCAATCCGGTTTCTTTCATACCTTTGCTATCCCACTTTCACAAAAGTAGCCAATCCTTCACACATACCATATCATTACCTTCGCCCGCGCAACTAGGGCGATTTGGATGAGATTCCGTTATGAAGTCATTCCTTGTTAGAAACAATTATCTAAAGTCTGGTTTACCAAAGCTGGGGCACCTAAATTGGGGCAACCCTGTCAGAAGATTGGCACCCCCAGTATCTTTCAAATACCTCAAACTTTCTATACAGTTACCTTTTTTCAGAGGGTTCAAGCATACATCAAAACTGTGTTTCTAAACAGAAAGTTAGTGATTATCTTTATGGGCATATGCTTCAGCATTATGAGATTTTTGAGAAAAAGTTAGCATTCAATGAATTCAGTCTTACAAGGAACATCTGATTCTACATTGAAAACCTTGGATAAAAAGTAAAAAATATTTTTGGAAAAAAATCAAAGAAAAACATTTTGCACATACTTTTGGGAAAAAAAATCAAACAAAAACTCTTGTACATATTTTTTTTTCACTTTGATGTTTGTACATATTCTTGAGAGTTTTCTTTAATTCTTTGTACAAACGCATTTAAACAAATAAAAAAATCATTGAAAAATCTTTGTGAACATATATATATATATATATATATATATATATATCTTTGTATATACTTTTTAAATGAACATTGGTAGAAATCATTGAATAATATTCCTTTGTACATAAATTTTAAAACGTTTGAAATTCATTGGAAATATCTTTTATACACACCCTCTCAATTGAAAATTTGTACATATCTTACAAAACAATGTCTTTGAAAATTCATTGAAAAAAAACTCATCACTTCTAAAATCATTAAAAATTGTATACATACATTAGCATCGAAAATGAAAGAAAATAAAAATAAAAAAAATATAATTTCATGCATTCATATATGCATTATTCAAAAATAATGAAACAAAAGAAAAATCATTCAGTCATATAGGTATTCTTCAAAAAGAACAAAGGAAAAAAGTCAAATTGCATGCATTCAAAGTATGCATTTTCATTTAAATCAAGAAATTCACATTTATGCAAAGTTTCATGCATTGAAACATGTAATTTTCAAAATTCATATTCAACCAAAAATTTCATGCATACATAAATGCATCAAGCAAAAATAAAATTTCATGCATACATAAATGCATCAAGCAAAAATAAAATTTCATGCACTTTTCTAAAAAGCAACAAAATCAAAATTCATATTCAATCAAAAGTTGCATGCATCCATAAATGCATTCTCCAAAAAGAACAAATAAAAAGGAAAATCACACATTGTCGTGCATCTAAACATACACCTTTAAATAAGAAAAATCAAACTTCATGCAAATCAACAGATGATATTATTAGAGAAAGGACTCAATGTCGTATTTTCACATCTTACAACATGGGTGTATAATCTTAGTAACATTATCCATAGATTTATTCAAAATTTACGACCCAGCAAAAATAAAATTTCATGCATTTTCCTAAAAAGCAACAAAATCAAAATTCATATTCAATCAAAAGTTGCATGCATCCATAAATGCATTCTCCAAAAAGAACAAATAAAAAGGATAATCACGCATTGTCGTGCATCTAAACATACACCTTTAAACAAGAAAAATCAAACTTCATGCAAATCAACAAAGGATATTATTAGAGAAAGAACTCAATGTCGTATCTTCACATTTTACAATATGGGTGTATAATCTTAGTAAAATTATCCATAGATTTGTTCAAAATTTACGACCCTCTCGTCTCAGTACAAGGTCAAAATGAAGAACAACAACCCTCTCGTCTCTGTACAAGGTAAAAATGAAGAAAAACGACCCTCTCGTCTCAATACAAGGTTAGTTCAATCCAAAATTTACGACCCTCTCGTCTTAGTACAAGGTCAAAATGAAGAACAACGACCTTTTCGTCTCAGTACAGGTTAGTTCAATCCAAAATTTACAACCCTCTCGTCTCCGTACAAGGTCAAAATGAAGAACAACGACCCTCTCGTCTCAGTACAAGGTTAGTTCAGTCTAAAATTTACGACCCTCTCGTCTCTATACAAGGTCAAAATGAAGAAAAATGACCCTCTCGTCTCAGTACAAGGTCAGTTCGATCCAAAATTTACGACCCTCTCGTTTCAGTACAAGGTCAAAATGAAGAAAAACAGCCCTCTCGTCTCAGTTCAAGGTCAAAATGAAGAACAACGACCGTCTCATCTCAGTACAAGGTCAATTCAATCCAAAATTTACGACCCTCTTGTCTCAGTACAAGGTCAGTTTAAGGTATGCGACTCACTCGTCTCAGTACAAGGTCTCAGCCTCTATCTATACATTTATTTTATTGTCTTGTTGTCTTTTATTTTGAGAACCGAACAAAATTAGTGTTTTTTTTCCTTACTTATCTTTTACTTAGATAATCTGAACTTCATAAGTTCAGATCATTTGGTAAAATTTAAGTAAGGAGGGGTAGCTGTCAACACTCAATTTTGTCCGGGTAAATAAAAGAAAAAAAAAAAAAAAGAGTTTTGGTTTCATTCTATTTTATGAATAAAGTTTTAAAAATAAAATTCGTAAAAAGGAAAAAATAAAGAAAATCAGTCCATTAAAATTTTAAAAAAATAATAATTATTATAATAAAAATAAAATTGTTATTAAAGTGTTGTCATGTCACATTTTTTCTCTATTTGCCTGCAGTTTCTGATGCCCATTAATGATATGAATATTAACTGAAATAAACTCAAGAATTATAGAAATGTTAGAAATTGATTTGATTTTATTCTGATGATTCTGCTTAATAGTGTTTAAATGCTGATGATTTTCAATTAAATGATGATTGTCTAATAATTGGTGCGTTTTCTTTTTGAATTGTTATGCTCATCCTTTTTATTTTACAGGCTCCATTTGGTTAGTGTTCTAAAATAGTAAATAGATATTTTTTTAAATTAAGATGATTTGTTTTGTTTTTTGAAAAGTAGAAAAAATATAAATATATATATTTCGAAATAATAATAATAGTAATATTAAAATAAAAAAAAGGTTTAAGTATTTATTTCTATTGTTGTGTTATTTAGGTCGCTTTTAATAAATGTAAAAATGAAAAAAATAAAGAAAAAATTAATAATAAAATATTTCAGCCACATTACCTCCAATATTCTCCATTTATTCCCCATATTCATTTATTTTCGAATTTGATTATATGTATGGAAGGTTATGATGCCATAATTGCAACAACAGTACAATTCTGCCCATTTTTCAGTCTATGTTCGTCCTTGGGATTTAACAGTTAGTTAGTGTCATAAGTGGGGATATTTAGGAATTAATAGATTTGAATCTGAATTAAAATGAATAATCAGTTGGCAGTTCACAAATTATAATTAAGAGGGAATAATTAGGAATTAATGGATTTAAAATTTGAATTAAGAGTGGGCTGACTAGAATTAGTATAAATAGACATAGTGAGCAAGTGGATGGACACACGAAAAAACACACAAGACAACAATATAGAGAGAGAAAAATTATAGTGCTTGAAAATTGTTGTGCGTTTGGAGTCATCAGAGGAAGAAAGGGAAAAAGTCTAAAGTTCTTGCTAACTGCTTCAATGAGTATGTTTCATATTTACCAATTTTCTAGTTTTTATATTCGTAGAGATATGCTTGCTCTGTGGTGTCATGTTTTGTTTACCTTACATCAATAATTGTTGTCGTGTAATATTTCAAGTATATAGAAATTTTGGTTGTGTGCTTTGTATATTGCTGTCAACATGAAATTAAGGATTGTACTCAGTGTAATACTTGTCTGGTTGCTGTTTTGACACAACCTTCATTTCTAATATTCGTTGCATCAAACACGTTCACATACTACTAACTCTAACGAATTTGATATTCAAGATTTTTTTACGTTTTTGTTACATGTATTGTGATCAATGTTTTAAATACTTTCTAATGATACGCTTATCTATTGCCATTAAGTTTCCACTCTTCTTTTCAAAATTCTCTTTTTACATACAAAATACGTAAAACTTTTACAATAACTAATAAAATATTTTTAAAATATTAAAAAATAAACATAGTTTAACGATACATTTTTCTAAATAAAAAAACCAAGCGTAAAATAAATGGGGATCCAATACAGTTTTCAAAATAATAAAAGTATTTCAAACAATAAAAAAAATATATCTCCAAAAATAACAAAAAATATATACATCTATATATGTAATTAAAAAAAAAGTAAAAATGTATAAAACGTTTTTGATAATAATAAAAAACGGTTTTCAAATAAAAAAGTACATATACAAAATATTTTTTTTAACGCATTTAAAAAAATATAACAGTTTTAAAAAAAATTAAAATACAAAACAATTTTAAATGAAAAATATAAAACAGTTTTAAATAAAATATATAAAATATTGTTTTTTAAAAATGAAACGAAACAGTTTTTTTTTAAAAAAAAGAAAAAAAAAAAATCTATAAAACAGTATAAACAAAACAATTTTAAAAATTAAAAATATAAAACAGTATTTTAAAAATAAAATTTATCAAACATAAATATATATATATATAGAAAAAATATATAAACAAAGAATAATTAAATAGTTTTTTTTTCAAATAAAAAATATAAAATTTTCACAGAATTAAAATATTAAAATTTCGAAATAAAAAATATATAAAACATAGTTTTTAAAAATAATTAAAATAAAACATCTTCAAAAATAGTAAAAATATTTACTTTTTTTAGAAAAAATAAAAATATGAAACAGTTTTAATAATCTAAAATTTTAATAATAAAAAAATATAAAATTTCTTTTAAAAACAAGATTAAATGAAATTTAAAAAAAATAATTAAAAAATACAACCTTGTCGGGTCTAAATAAAAATAATAAAATATTTTCTTTGTTTGTTTGCTTTGTATTTGTAGGCTTCTTTATAAATATATGTGTTTGTTTTTATTATTTGCTGTGATTATTATTTTATTTGGGGAAAAATAATAAAAAAAAAAACCATACTTATTTCTATCCATTTGATTAAAGGTACCATCTTAGGACGGGCGTTGTAGGATGTTAATACCTTTCCCACACGTAACTGACTCCCGAACCCTTACTTTGGTTTACAGACTATTTTATTTTTGGTTTTTCTATGGTTTTCCTTAATAAACTATAGTGGCGACTCCAATTCTCAAATTCAAATATTTTTAAAATTAAATAATTCTTTTTGATCGCCCCGTCGTGATCCGGTTGCAACAAAATCATTTCACCAAATTTGGATAAACATTTCCAGACATCCTCACAAACTTTTTGAGCTTTTAAAACCTTAAGGCTTCTCTAACATCGTCCAGTTTTTCCTCTTTCAGCCATAACATCTTAAGGACCTTAGGAGAAATGATCACTTTTCTGCTGAAAGATTTGTGATATTCCTCCATGCTTTCATAATTTCTAGCAAACCAATGTTCAAGATAGCCAGTCTCATTGAACTCGCTTGGTTCAGCATTTTTCACACATGCTCTCTTGGTGCGCTTCTTTGGTGTGGAAGATGAGGCCATTTCAGTGGTTGAGAAGTGTTGGCTAGTTTGATGCTTTACAAGCACTGAAAATGCATAATGCTACAAGGTGAAGTGTGTGTTCAAGTGACTAATCCTATCGCTACTTATAATGTAAGCTACTGAGTAAAATACAAACTTAAAATTCAAATTCAAATCAAGTGATGCATGTTGTGCATTAACGGACAAATCAAACAAATATTTTCAGTTTTGATTCTGTAAACAATAAACTGTGACAAAATTAACTTAGCTTCAGAATATGTTGAAGCTTTTGATCTGTTGACTCTCAATTAGCACATGACAAGTGGAGCTTTCAAGTTTATCTCTCTTCACATGTGCACTACCATTGACCCCACCTTAGCTTGATCAATGCCTTTTCAAATTGACCGAGAATTTACAGTGGAATATTCTTATTCCCCATATAGCACTCCTCCTTGCACAACTTATTGTCCAGAAGTTATTAGACATCCTCGTTCAGCAGTTTCTAGTTCCAATCAATTGAACAACATTTATGCAGAATTAGAATTTATGTCAATTCCGATAAATTCAGTCAAGGCTCAGTAAATTGTCTTAACTGATTAGATCAATAACAAAAAAATAATAAAAAATTAATACATTTATTGGCTGATTCAATTTTCAAATATTTTTTAAATCAATAATTACCAATTCATTTCTAAGAAAATTAAAGCTCTCTTTATCAAGAGGTTTTGTAAACAAATCAACTAAGTGATTCTCAGAATTAACAAACTGAATTACACAATCACTTATTAATTACATGATCTCTAATAAAATGGTGGCGTATTTCAATATGCTTAGTTCTGGAATGTTGTATGGGATTCTTTGTTAAATTTATTAAACTAGTGCTATCACACAATAATGGGATTTGAGACAACTTGAGACCGAAATCACTTAGTTGTTATTTAAATCCATAAACTTTGTATGCAACAGCTCCCAACTGCAATGTACTCTGCCTCTATAGTGGATAGAGCAACACAAGCTTGCTTCTTACTGTGCCATGAGATCAAACTGGACCCTAGTAGATGGCACATTCCACTTGTGCCTTTTCTGTCAATTTTACACCTTGCAAAATCACTATCAGAATAACCAATTAGATTTAAAGATACCTCACTTGGATACCATAGTTTGACATCAATTGTCCCTTTGAGATATTTTAGTATCCTCTTGGCTGCCATGTAATGTGATTCCTTTGGCTTTGCTTGAAATCTTGCACACAAACATACACTGAACATAATATTTGGTCTGCTTTCAGTTAGATATAACAATGATCCTATAAGACCTCTATATTTGGTTTGATCATAATTTGTTCCATTCTCAACAGTATCTAGAGAACTTCTAGTGGCAATTGGTGTAGATGTTTCCTTGCAATTCTCCATATCAAACTTCTTCACTAATTCTCGACAATATTTTGATTAGCAAAGAAATGTTCCATGCTGAAATTGTTTAATTTGTAGGCCAAGGAAGTAATTTAGTTCTCCCATCATTGACATCTCGAATTCTCCTTGCATTGCCTTAACAAACTGCGCACAAAAAACTTCATTAGTTGAACCAAATATAATGTCATCTACATACACTTGAACAAGTATAATACATCACATGCTTTCTTAATAAACAAGGTGTTATCTTTTTTTGCCTCTTTCATAACCTTGTGAAAGAAGAAAGCTATTTAACCTTTCATACCACTATCGAGGTGTCTATTTTAAGCCATATAGTGCTTTCTTGAGCTTAAAGACATGATCTGGATATTTGTGGTCTTCAAATCTAGGGGGTTGACTCACGTATACCTCTTCATCAATATATCCGTTGAGAAAAGCACTCTTGACATCCATTTGGTGCAATCTAAATTCATTCATGCAAGCATATGCTAATAGCAATCTCACTGTCTCCAATCTAGCTACTAGTGCATAGGTTTCTCCAAAGTTTATACCTTCCTCTTGATTGTATCTCTTTGCAACCAACCTTGCTTTATTCCTTACAATAACACCTTGCTCGTCCAGTTTATTCTTGAATACCCAGTTAGTTCCAATGACATTCATCTCTTCAGTTCTGGGAACAAGTATCCAGACTTCATTCTTAGCAAACTGATTTAGCTCTTCATGCATTGCATTTATCCAATTGTTGTCCTCCAGTGCATCTTCCACTGATTTGGGTTCCACTTGTGACACAAATGTCATATGTTCACAAAAGTTGTTCAATGATCTTCTCGTTGATACTCCTTTCTGAACTTGACCATTGATACCCTTTTACCTACTATAACAGTTTCACTGGATTTTGAATCTGCAATGAGGCAAAGATTGGGCTCAAAAGTGATCTTGTACCCCTTGTCACACAGTTGGCCAATACTGAGCAGACTATGCTTTAATCCATCAACCAAGAGTACGTCCTTGATGATCACTTTGTCATCTCCTCCAATGTCACCAACTCCAAGAATCCTCCCACAGTTGTTATCTCCATAAGTGACATATCCAGCAGGTTTCAACTTCAAATTAGTTAACTGGGAAGCATCACCAGTCATGTGTTTGGAGCATCCACTGTCCAAGTACCACAGTAATTTATTGGATGCCAAACAGACCTGCAAAAACAGATTAAGTTTGAGACATTAGTACCCTATTAAACTTGGGTCCATAAATGTTAGTGATGCTTTTAGGCATCCACCTAACTAGCCCCTTTGGCACATCAAACCTCTTAAGTTTACCATTCTTCACAGAATGGTCTTTTCCCATACAATAGAAGCAAGTCAATGAAGATGAAAATTGTTGCTCATTTGTTTTAAAGAAACTATTGTATTTTCTCTATTTTCCTTTAAAACCAATTTGATATCCAATGCTAGCTTTTTCAAAAACACAGTTTTTAGAACCCAAAATGCCATTAAGGTTTGTAGTACCCATTGAAAGCTTGGAAGCAGTAGTGATTAAGTAATTAACTTTCTTCTGCAAAGCTTCACAGTTTTCACAATTAACTGGCTGACTAGAGTCAAAATTACTATAAGCTTTGTAAATAATTTCTAAGTGTTCAAAATCAGTTTTTAGTTGCAAAACTTCATCTTCTAGTTCTTTGACTCTGCCTTCCATTCAATTGTTCAAACCTTTCAGTCTATTGTTGGATAAGGCTAGTCCATTAGCTTCTTTATGTGTTTCATGAAAGGCATGAAGTAGTGAACTGTTTATATATATCCTTTCAATGTTAGTATTTTGCTTATGTACTCATTGATTGTCTTGTTGATTCATGACTTGATCATTGATTCGTAGGGTATTGGGAAATGTCATTTTTAAGCTAGATCTAAATCAAAATATCAAATGAAAGCTTGTGTATAGGAATATAGCATGATTCTTTTGTTATCTTAAGACCCTAGTACTAATTGTAGGTTTTATTGATATAATTGATCAATTACTTGATGACTAATAGATAGACTTAGGCTCATTCACCTAATTATTATTCTGGGTTGACATTGATATTTGTTTGGAAAGAAGGTAAATGATTTTATGCATAAGAGTAAGGTTTGAGGAAATTTAATCCTAGCAATTGCATTCCATATGCTTCCATTCTTTCTCCACATTCCAAGTGCTTGTAAAAATACAAAAATATATTTAATTGTTTCTTTACATAATTTTATTTTATTATTTATCAATTTAAATATTGGGAATAATTTGTAGCCTAAATTTGTTATTGATTGCCATTATTGTCTTGTATTACACAAGTCCTTTTGTAGAGAACGATATATTTATTACTTGCTACATGAGTGACTGGTGCACTTGCCATCATAGTGAAAAAACGTTAATAGTACATATGTATTAAAGTATATTAGATTGAACTTAATACTATGAAAAATAATTTTATTTAAAAGTATATTAAATAATATTAAGTGATAAAACATGTATAAATATCTAAAGTTTTATATAAGATTAAATGAAATTTCTTTACTTCCTTTTAAGGTTAAAGGTATATGGAATAAAAGAGCACGAAATTTGTTAGTGTAAAACCCACCAAATGTTGAGTCATTAGAGAGTCTCATAGATTTCTTGCATTAGACTATTTCATTCATTACATGACTTTTGATGTTATGTTTTTATGATAACAATATTAAGTTTGTTTTAATAATGTTTGTAGAAAAAATAAATAACGTATGTGGGATTAAAATGTCAAAGTCAAAGTAGACAAACAAATTCAAATTAGATGGTCAAAGTTGTTAGCACCAGGAGTTGCTAGTGGATTTGATGAAATCAACAAGTGAATGAAGTTTAAGGAATCATGAGGACTGCAAAGAGGATCATCAAGATGATTGAAGATGTTGGTTCTAGACTTAGGCTTTGTGTGTGAGTGTGTGAGTTCTTTCTCTTGTCATAAACTTATTTGTTGCATGTTTCATATGTCTTAGTAAGCTCCAAAGATAAAATTGTTTAATCAAATTAATCAAAGTTTTCAAATAAATGTGTTTTGGAAAGAAAATATAATAAACTGGTTTTATTCTGAATCTGATAAATTTTCTGTTCCATAAACATTCAATTGATTAACAGTTATTTCAATCGATTGAAGTGTTAACAGATTTTTAAAACAGTTTGCCTATATAAAGGAAAGACACGTGTTTTGACATACATAGAAAAATCATTCTAAGAAAACTTTGTGAAATCTTCTGAGAGAGAAACGTGTGAAACACCTTATGAATCTTTGTTAACCTCGAAGCATTACTTTGATTCTGAATTTGTGTAACTGTGATCTTATATAGAGCTAAGTGTTTATACTCTGTTCTTGGCATCTTTGTGATTTGTTTTGAGTAGAATCACTATGTGGTTTTATCTATCCATTGTATTTTTGAATACTGTTGGGTTATGGTTACATATTACATAGGGTGTGTGATTATAACTGGTTGTACAGAGGGTTTTGTACTGTTTGGATAGCTACTGAAGGGTTCAGTAGGCTGTTTTACTACTGGGAGCAGGGTGTGCTTGCGGAGTGCAAGTGTTGTATTGTTTGATACTGATATTGGAGATCATTTCTAGTGGAAATCATTGTTAGTTTGCAAAGGACTAAACGTAGCCCTTGAGAAAGGGTAAACCAGGATAAAAACTCATGTTCTTGATCTTTCTTTCACTTTTCTTGAATACTTGTCTTGATTCTGCTTGTTGCGCAATTAAATGTTTCCCGCGTGCAGTTAATTGTTTCTTTCTGAGTATATTTGAAAATCTTCTCTGAAACTGTTTGACACATATTCAGGTTTCTAGATATTTCTTATTTTGATTTTTCAGTTAACCAGGTTTTTTGTGTAATTAGTTGTATTTGTTATAAAACTAGTTTTTCTTGAATCTTGTTTTAAATCAACTGGTTATTATTTTTCTGGAACTGTTTACTCAATTGAGTTATGGGTTTTCTGAAATACTTTTATGACTTCAGTTTATTGCTTCTGCACTTGATCTGATTGAATACAATTGATATAGTTGGTTGATTATTTTCTGGAACAGATTGAACATTCACTGTCCATTTTACAGAAATCATCTTTTAATAGTTTGAATAAAGAATCTTCATCTAGTTTTGTAAAATTGATCACAGTTTGTGAAAAAGTTTGAAAGTTCAATTCACCCCCAGCCTCTTGAACTTAGCCTGAACTTATTTTACAATTGGCATCAGAGTTAGGACTTGTATCCTAGTCAAGTTTTCGATCCATGGCTGAGAACAAACTGCCTTTTGCTGAGGGAACTTCTATACACAGGCCACCCATGTTTTCTGGGGTTAATTACCAGTTTTGGAAAGTGAAGATGAAAATCTTTATTGAATCTATTGACCATGGTATCCATAATGCTATAGTGAATGGTCCTTATATTCCAATGTCTGTCGTGAATGATGTGTCTGTTGTAAAACCATATGATGAATTGTCTAAAGCTGAAAATAAGCATGTTTAGTATAACTGCGTTGCAAAGAACATAATTACTTCTGCTTTGAACCTTGATGAATTCTTTAGGGTATCATAATGCAGTTCTGCAAGGAGATGTGGGACATACTGTAGGTCATACATGAAGGGACAAATGACGTGAAGAGAGCTAGAAAGCATGCACTCATCCAGGAGTATGAGCTATTTAGGATGTAGCAAGGAGAATCAATTCCAGATGTTCAGAAACGGTTTACTCATATTGTCAATCACTTAATTAGACTAGGAAAACAGTTTGATAAAGAAGAGCTGAACTTCAAGATTCTCAAGTGTTTAGATAAGAGTAGGCAGCCCAAGGTGATTGCAATATCTGAGACAAGAGACTTAACAACTCTCACCACAACAGTATTGTTTGGCAAATTGAGAGAATATGAGCTCAAGATGACAAGGTTAAAAGAAATGGAATCGGTTGAAAAGAAGTCCAGAAGCCTTGCACTCAAAACAAAACCTGAAGATATTGAATCCAGTGAAGAGTTCAGATGAGTATAGTGATACTGAAAATCTCAATTTACTATGAAAGAGATTTCAGAAATTCATTAAGATGAAAGGGAAAATGAAGAATCAGAGGAGCAAAAGGTACAACAAAAAAATTGATCCTAATCTAGCTAAATTTACTTGTTTTGGATGTGGTAAGCAGGGGCACATGAAGATGGATTGCCCGAGCCTTGTCACCAAGGAAAAAGACAAATGAGAAAAAGGACCATAAAGCTTGAAAAGGGAGAAAACCATACATTACATGGGAAGACAATGCTTCCACTTTCAGCAGCTTCTCACATGAAGATGTTGAAACCAATCTGTGTGTAATGGCTGGAAAAAATTTAGAGGTTATTTTGAAGAATTGTGCTTTGTTGAACATTTCCAGTCCAACAATGTTGTTCTTCCCAATAGGAACACCAGCATTCCTCAGCCCTGCCACTTCTAGCCACACATCATCATTGATGCAGATGTCTATTCCTTTGACTTGAGAATAGATGGCTTCTTCATCAGACCGCATATTGGTCAAAAAGACTTTCACCAAATCTGGATAAACATTTTCAGACATCCTCACAAACTTTTCCAGCTTCTGAAACCTCAAGGCTTCTCTAACATCATCCAGCTTTTCCTCTTTCAGCCATAACATCTTAAGGACCTTAGGAGCAATGATCACTTTTCTGGTAAAAGATTTGTGATATTCCTCCATGCTTTCATAGTTTCAAGTAAATCAGCGTTCAAGATAGCCAGTCTCGTTAAACTCGCTTGGTTCACCATTTTTCACACATGCTCTCTTGGTGCGCTTCTTTGGTGTGGAAGATGAGGCCATTTCAGTGGTTGAGAAGTGTTGGTTAGTTTGATGCTTTACAAACACTGAAAATTTAGAATGCTACAAGATGAAGTGTGTGTTCGAGTGACTAATGCTATCGCTACTTATAATGCAAGCTGCTGAGTAAAATACAAACTTAAAATTCAAATTCAAATCAAGTCACGCATGTTGTGCTTTGATGGACAAATCAAACAAATATTTTCAGTTTTGATTCTGTAAACATTAAACTATAACAGAATTGACTTAGCTTCAGAATATATTGCATCTTTTGACCTGTTGACTCTCAATTAGCACATGACACGTGGAGCTTTCAAGTTTATCTCTTCACATGTGCTCTACTGTTGGTGCCACCTCAGCTTGGTCAATGTTTTTTCAAATTGACCGAGAATCTCCTTGCACAACTTATTGTCCAAAAGTTATTAGATATCCTCGTTCAGCAGTTTCTCGTTCCAATCAATTGAACAACATTTAAAGGCCTGTGTTATGCTAAGGGGAAGACGTCAATGGCTTTGTTCCTGGCTCTGCCTACTAATGTAGGCCTTGAAGCCATTGAGGCTTTGTTCCTGGCTCTGCCTACTAATGTAGGCCTTGAAGCCATTGAGGCCTTGTTCCAGTTTAGGATTGTAAGAGCACAGAAAATGTAGTGATATAATAATTACTGATGCTTTTGCAACGAGGAGAAAGGTAATATATTTATAATAATAATAATAATAATAATAATAATAATAATAATAATAAAATATTTAAATCAGTAATATATTTTAGACATTTTTTGCAACTCTAAGTAATATTATAAATATTCTTTTTTGTAGTTTGAGTTCTTGGGAATTGAAGCATATCTTTGATCACTACTGGCTGAATTTTGAGCACGGTTACTGATATTTTATATTATTATTTATAGATTATTATAAATAATCTAACTTTGAAGAAATAATGATAGTTTTGAAGAAATAAAAGTTCTTTAGTAGTTTCCCATGCCTGATCTGATGTAAAATGAACATATTCTTCATTGGATCAACAATTCAGGCAAATCCTATACAGTTACAACATAATTTCTCTTTCATGGGATTCTGAACGTAATTATGCTGGAAACATCAGCAATAAGAAAGTGTGTGACCCTTTAAGATGTGAGTATTCATATCCATAAATAAACAAACACCAACCTTAGTATTATTCACAAGGAAAAGATTACGGATAAATATACAAGGTAAGAGAGATGGCATAAAAGTAAGACATAGTTTAACAACATAAAAAAAAATAAAATGGTGAATCAATCTTTAGCTTCTAGCTTTTGCGCATAGCTAAGCTGAGGTTCCTCGGTTGAAAACCTTTATGCCTTTTGAAGTTGCTCAACTTGGTTCGACTAACATGAATGAATTTTTTAAAGCATGCAAGATGGTTGAAATAACTTGTAGTACCTCTCTTACTTAAGTTAGCATGTAAGATGGTTGAAATAACTTGTAGTACCTTATGTTTTAAGCAAAATTGGATTGGGTAATTGAACATACCCTCGCTTTCAAGTTTCTTGAAACGATATGAGAAGAATGGATTTTGTCCATAATTAGAAAATGTGAGAGAAAAAGCACATGGAATTTTGTTCCTTTACAACCAAAATATAAATCTGTATGCAATCTAAATTACTCATTGTCTAATATTCTCTCTAAACTCTTATTATTTTAACTTACGGCATCTCAAATCCTTATTTGGCTTTACATTTCCACGTACTTGTTACCAATTGATAAAAATAAAAAACATTATCCAAACTAAAATTATTTTAGTCAAAATGGATTTCATATTTCCGTTGAATATTTTAGAGATTACTAGAAAAAAATATTTATTTACATAAAGGATTTCATTTTAGAAAAAATAATACTAATATTAGAGTGGATTGAAATTAATTTGTGTACCATTGAATTAAATTATAGGTATAATAATTCATCTAATTTAAAAATTTACCAAAGTTATTTAGTTTTTATACAAACAAAATCGCATGAAAATTCACATATTTTTTAAGACTAAAAACAATTTTTAAAATTTTATAAAGATAAAAAATAAAGAAAAGAAGTTTGATAGAAATAGAAAACATTATCCGAATTAAAAGATTTCATTTAGCAAAAATAAAAGTTCCGCAGTTGGGAGTTGAACCAAGATTTCAATAACCCAGTTAACCAAGTTTGCTAGAGGGGATGCCATGAAATCAAATGGCAAACAAAATTACTTATACTATTATAAAGAAAAGAAGTTTGATAGAAATAAAAAAAATTATCCAAATTAAAAGATTTCATTTAGCAAAAATTCTTAAGAACAATTTTTAAAATTTTATAAAGATAAAAAATAAAGAAAAGAAGTTTGATAGAAATAAAAAAATTATCCGAATTAAAAGATTTCATTTAGCAAAAATAAAAATTCCGCAGGTGGGAATTGAACCAAGATTTCGACAGCGCAATTAACCATGAAATCAAAAGTACTGTGGATGCCATGAAATCAAAAGGCAAACAAAATTACTTATACTATTTTATAGGTAAATTCATTACACTAGGTCAAAATAACTTATACTATTTTATAGGTCATTGGAGATGTTTTTGTCTTATTTGTCTAAAACATATTATTTTTCACTAATGATGTATGTGGTTTGTAAAATAAATATAAACTCAATATTATTTTACATATCTAATAGTTAAAGAATTTAAAAATATTAAAAATGAGTAGTTGAAACTTGTAATTTATAAAACTGAGATGTAGATGGCCTAAATTTAAAATGTAGTGAGTCTAGATTCTATGTAGATTGTCATTTAAGATCAAACATAGTTTTAGGTGCATTAGATAAGCAATTTTTGAGATGTGTTTGCAACTGTGTCGAGTATTTGTGATGTTTTTAATTTAATAATTTTTTTGAAATAACTTATGAATATTATATATATATATATATATATATATATATATGAAAATATTTAAGGAATAATATAAATGTAGGATATTAGGAAACATTTTATTTTGATTGTATTATAAATTTTTATTTCAAATATTTAAAAACTTACAAAACCCGTAATCTAACACTAATATTCCAACAAATTGGTCTAAATGTGCAGAAAATATTTGACTATTTAATTGGTAAACGACCTTTTCTCTAATAATAACAGGGTGAGGGTGAGATTAGTCCAATTAATTTAATTAGACACCTATTAATCCTCTCAGTTCTGTACCACCCATCAAATGGATGGACTATATATTTCCTATCATGAAGAATCTAACCTTCGTAAGTGTGCAGTAATTACTACTCATAGTAGACGAAGGGATCAAGAATATGTATTGTATTATAATATTTGTGCCCTTTTGTACCTTCCTACGCATATTTAATCCTCATCAATTGAATACATTCTTCAGGAAAGATAACTGCCCAATTTTATTGTTTTTAATATGGTCTATTGTAAAAACCCTCTAATATTCCTCAGGGTGCCTCTACTTCCTTTTTTTCGTCTATTTACTCTAATTTTCGAAATTCATTTTTAGACATTTAAAATTTTAACCTAGGTGCTTCTAAATCTTAATTTAATGAAATCATTTATTCAGTTAATATCTTTACATTGCTTATTGTAAAGCTATAATTTAATAAATAATATATATAACATCTTTATATATTTATACATATAATTTAGTACTTATGCAAGTTGTTGAGTAAAATACAAACTTAAAATTCAAATTCAAATCAAATCACGCATGTTGTAAGGACAAATCAAACAAATATTTTCAGTTTTGATTCTGTAAACAATCAAGTGTAACAGAATTATCTTAGCTTGAGAATATGTTGAATATGTTGCAGTTTTTGACCTGTTGGCTCTCAATTAGCACATGACACGTGGAGCTTTCAAATTTATCTCTCTTCACATGTCCTGCTCTACCATTGGTGTCACCTCAGCTTGGTTGAGCTTTCAATTATTGTCCTCACATTTATTCAAATTTTCCAAGTTGATTGAGAATCTCGTTCCAATCAATTGAACAATATTTATGCAGAATCAGAATTTATGTTAATTCTAATAAATTCAATCAAGGCTCAATAAATTGTTTTAATTGATTTGATCAATAACAAAAATATAACCAAAAATTAATAAATTTATGAGTTGATTCAATTTTCAAATAGTTTTGAAATCAATAATTCCCCATTCATTTATAAGAAAATTAAATCTCTCTTTATGAAGAGGTTTTGTAAACAAATCAACTAATTGATTCTCAGAACTAACAAACTGAATTACACAATCACCATTAATTACATGATCTCTAATAAAATGGTGGCATATTTTAATATGCTTAGTTATGGAATATTGTATAGGATTCTTTGTTAAATTTATTACACTAGTGTTATCTTCACAATTGGACTAAACGACCTATATTTTGGGATCTTCCATATTGGAAGCATAATCTCTTAAGGCACAACCTCGATGTCATGCATATAGAGAAGAATTTTTTTAACAATGTCTTTAATACTGTGATAGATATTAAAGGCAAAACAAAGGACAACCACAATGCTAGATTGGATCTCGCTGAGTTGTGTGTTCAGGGAGACTTAGAGTTGATGTAGTTACCAAATGGAAAATTAGCAAAGCCAAAGGCCAACTACACCTTCTCACCGAAAGATGTGAAATATATTTATAAATAGATGACCGAATTGAGGATGCCAGATGGATATGCTTCTAATATTGCAAGGTGTGCAAATCCTGAAAAAGGAACTTTGCATGGGATGAAAAGTCATGACTGCCACATTTTTATGGAGTGTTTACTTCCAATTGCTTTTCGGTCATTACCAGACTTTGTATGGAGTGTCCTTGCTGAATTAAGTCAATTTTTTAAAGACTTATGCTCTAATACATTAAGAACGGATGACGTTGTTAGAATGCAAGAAAATATACCAATCATCCTATGTAAGTTAGAAAGAATATTCCCTCCCTGTTTTTTTTTTATTCAATGGAACACCTTGTCATTCATCTACCTATGGAAGTATTACTTGTGGTCTTGTTCACAATCGGTGGATGTATCCCTTTGAAAGGTAACGAGTGACATCTTAATTTCAATATCAAACATTTTTTTACGACATCTCACAATTTTCTCTGTTGTAGGTTAATGAGAGATGCAAAAAGATCAGTGGGTAATTTGGCACATGTAGAAGGATCAATTTGTGCATTCTACTTACATCAAGAAATAACATATTTCTGCTCTCATTATTTCAAGAGTGTGAGCTTGTTGGGAAATACAACTTTGAGAAATGATCCTCGACAGGATTTAGATAATGAAGTGCATAACACATTGTCAGTTTTTAATACATGTGGACGTCCAAGTGGAGCCGCCAAAGATCATTGGCTCACAGATAAAGAATTTCAATCTGCCCATGTTCATATCCTTATTAATTGCAACAAGGTTAAACCCATACTGGAGTAAGTTAAATTCCTCCTAATTTCAACTCAATTATGATATCTTAGTATTTTGCTAACTGCGTGAATGTCTTTGTCAAGATTGTTCTTACAAATGTACTCTATCAATGACCAACATGCCTTAACATTTATACATACCAATTTTCCTGAATGGTTCAAGCATTATCTAAGTGAATTTAGGGCCCTCAATGGTCTTATTTTACCTAAACCCTATAAATAATTGAGTTATTTTCTTTCATTACTATCTTATAGGTTAACTATGAAATGAATGAGACAATTGATCCAAACTTGAAGGCATTGGCTTGGGGACCAAATTCAAAGGCCACATCATGGAATATGTATTTTGTTAACGGGTATAAGTTTGATACAAACCTATGGACTCATGGTAAAAAAACAACAAACAGTGGTTTGTATGTTAAAGGTGTTACAGATGGAGCACAAGATGACTTTTACGGTATAATTCATCACATTTATGAATTAGAGTATCTTGGCCTCACTAAGAAGATTCCCCTTTTTTATTGTCAATGGTTTGATCCTACAATCAATGTTGGGAGGAGATATCATTCTCAATATAATATTGTCGAAATAAAGTTAAGTGGAAGATATGCTTTGTATGATTCATTTATACTTCCACAAAAAGCAAGACAAACTTATTTTGTCAATTACCCAAACATATGTAAGAACCTTCGTGGGTGGTGCGTTGCAATCACAACAAAATCCTGAGAACATGTTCAAGTTGACCACATCGAAGATGAATTGCCATATCAAGCTGATGAGATCCCTATTGTGTTACCAATTAAAAGAATTGGACAATTTCAAGGTTTAGCTGACACCTCCATCATTGAAGAAGTTGATGATGATCATATTGAAGCACTTGTTCATGACATAGATGAAGATATCAACCTCTCAGAAGAAGAAGATCAAGAAAATGACAACAACAATGATGAAAATTCAAACTTTAATGACAATGATGTCTAACGTATAAACATTTTTATATACTAAGTTACGCCTAACATGTCATATTTCTATAATTACACTAATATTACATTAATCATTTTTCAGGAAAAATGGTTAGGACTAGGGGTAGAGATGGTTCCATTGTTCGATGTGGCCAACCTAGACGTGGAGTTCCCACATCTTTGTTGGTGAGCTTGCTATAGACCTGGGAAGAATTCCTTATTTCGGGCTATCACCATTGTCTTATGGGAGCCCACATGGTTCCCATTCCTCCACCCCGTCTTCCTCCTTGCCCTCATCCTCCACTCACTCATCAAATTTGTCTTCCTCCATCCCATCCTTCTCCCACCAAGCATTTAGACTTTCTCCCCTTCCTTCGACCTTATCACCCTACCATCCTTACGTTCCATCACCCCCTCATCCCCCCATTAGTGATCCACTGATACACACCTCATCACCATATGTTGCAGCACACCCGGTCTCATATGCTGGTATAGCCCACCACATTGCTGGTCTACCGAGCCCCTCGTCCTCTGTTCCTTATGTCTACCACACTTCCACTGCCCCACTCTATCCGAGTTTCACTTTACCACCCCAACCCACTCCTGCTCCGTTTTCCCCTTCTTTCATTCCTCCCTTTATGCCCCACACCTCACCTTCCTCAGTGCAGCCACCAAGTGATGATGGTGACCATGCTACAGCTACTATTTCCGACCACGAGTTGCCTACGTAGGAACCTCGCTACGATCCTAGTGGAAGGGTCATAATCAAGCCTTTGGGTAAAGGGTAAGTAATATTATATTATATTTACATTTTAGTTCATTCTTTCTAAAGTGAATGGTTAATAAATCTATTTCTATATTTTATAGTTGGACCCCAAATCAACATGTTGTTGAGGCTATCGGGCACTGCATCAGGTCATCATTTAGGGGATCCTTCTATAATTATGATGCCATGACTGAGGACAACCAGCTGAAGTGGTGAACTGACTTTAAGGTAACTTTATTTAACTATCATATATCGCTCTAATGAAATAATTTTCACTAACATGATATTAACTTATGTATTTTTCCTTTTTATAGAGTAGAGTGACTTGGCCCCGCAGGATGAGTGGCAGATCAGGAAGGTCTACGAGTCAAAAGTCAGAAGAAGACTTTCTGACATCTTGACCAAAGCAAGGGCACGGGGCTCTTGACCTACATAGATGGGTGAGGAAGCATGGGTTGAACTGTTAAGGTATTGGGATATCCAAAAGTTTAAAGAACAGTCATCGCAAAATAAGATTAATCGGAATACTGGTTGGGGTGGAGCATTGCATTCATCTAGTCGTAAATCACATTTGGACATTGTACTGGATCTGGTAAGTATTCTGACTAACTTTACTACATATTATTTAGTTTAATTTTTTTAAAAATGAGTTTTCTTTCTTATACAATCTCTGTAGGAACATAAAAATGGTCATCCAGTTGAACCTGGTCAGTTGTTTATGGTCACTCACAAGAACAAGAAGGGTCTATGGGTTGATACTCGCTCACGCGAGACTTCTAAGTTTAATCTTAAAATTTTCTTTAATCCATTCTTAATTTTTTTATCTAATTTTCTAACATTTCGATGTTATAATCATTGTGTAGGAAAATTATCATCATCAATTGAGGGTCATACAATCAGAAAGTTCATCAGGTTCCAACACTGATGCTCCCCAGCTAGATTCAGCAACCAAGCTTCAAGCTTGGAAGGAGGTTGTTGGAGGAAAGAGTAGAGGTCGAGTTTATGGCACAACAGACTTTCTGCTAACTACCGCCAAGGAGTGTCTTCCCTCACTCAGTTATCATTCGTTGCTACTGCCACTGATTACTCAGATGGCCCGAGAAAAGTGATTTCAAAACAAACTAAATGAAGCAAGGAACAGATGAAGCTCATACAGGACCAGATGAAGCTCATGCAGCAACAGCTTGCCACCATGATGAAGCTCATGACTACCAGCCCCTTCCATGAGTTCTACATATATGTCCTACGTGTCTTTTTTTATTTTGTTTTATAATAGTATTTTTATTTGTAGACATTGCAGTTTAGTATTTCAATGGACTAATTTAGTATCTTTAAAATGGACTATAATGGAGTTCTACGTTTTAATGGATATTTTCTGATGTTGGTGGATATTTTCTAATTTTCAACATTTGGTTTTCAAATTTTTAATTTTTTTAATTTATTGTTTACTTGGGCTAAGCCCACGCTAATGATAATTAAATATTTAATATTTCACATCGTGCAAGGTTCAAGCCCACGCAATAATAAAAATAATATATTATTTTTCTGATTAATGTGAGGGCCAAACCCACGCAAGCTTTAAAATAAATTATTTATTTTATTATAAGCTTGGGCCAGGCCCCTGCAAACTCTACCTAATAAAATATTAATAATCTACATTGTGAGGGCTTATCCCACGCAACCCTCATGATTGCATTTAAAGCGTGGGTCTAGCCTCCGCAAGTTTCTGCAACTTCTACGTGGGTCTGGCCCACACATGCTTTATTATATTTAACTAAGCGTTAGCTTGTGTGGGTGTAGCCCACGCAAGGTAGCCTCCACCTGAGCAACCTTGACTTTGCGTCAACCAACCTAACGTGGGTCTCTTCCCCACATTATACCCACGCATATGTGTGGATTTTGGGTGTTTTGTGTGGGCTTTTAGCCCCTGCTATTTAATGATTTTCCTATAGTGTCTCTAAACTTTTATTATTATTTTAACTTACTGCATCTCAAATTCTTATTTAACTTTACATTTCCACGTACTTTTTACCAATTGATAAAAATAAAAAACATTATCCAAACTAAAACTATTTAAGTTAAAATGGATTGCATATTTCCGTTGAATATTTTAGAGATTACTAGAAAAATATATATATTTACATAAAGGATTTCATTTTAGAAAAAATAATACTAACATTAGAGTGGATTGAAATTGATTTGTATACCATTGAATTAAATTATAGGTATAATAATTCATCCAATTTAAAATTTTATAAAGATAAAAAATAAAGAAAAGAAGTTTGATAGAAATAAAAAACATTATCCGAATTAAAAGATTTCATTTAGCAAAAATAAAAATTCCATAGCTGGGGTTGAACCAACATTTCAACAGCGCAATTAAAAGTGTGCATGATATCAAAAGGCAAACAAAATTACCTATACTATTTTATAGGTAAATTCATTACACTAGGTCAAAATTACTTATACTATTTTATAGGTAATTGGAGATATTTTTGTCTTATTTGTCTAAAACATATCATTTTTCACTAATGATGTATGTGGTTTATAAAATAAATATAGAATTTAAAAATATTAAAAATTATTTTACATATCTAATAGTTAAAGAATTTAAAAATATTAAAAATTAGTAGTTGAAACTTGTAATTTATAAAACTGAGATGTAGATGGCCTAAATTTAAAATGTAGTGAGTCTAGATTCTATGTAGATTGTCATTTAAGATCAAACATAGTTTTAGGTGTATTAGATGATGTGTTTGCAACTGTGTCAAGTATTTGTGATGTTTTTAGTTTAATAATTTTTTTGAAATAACTTATAAATATTATATATATATATATATATATATATATATATATATGAAAATATTTAAGGAATAATATAAATGTAGGATATTAGGAAACATTTTATTTTGATTGTATTATAAATTTTTATTTCAAATATTTAAAAAGTTACAAAACCCATCATCTAACACTAATATTCCAACAAACTGGTCTAAACGTGCAGAAAATATTTGACTATTTAATTGATAAACGACATTTTCTCTAATAATAACAGGATGAGATTAATCCAATTAATTTAATTATACACCTATTAATCCTCTCAGTTCTGTACCACCCATCAAATGGATGGACTATATATTTCCTATCTTGAAGGATCTAACCTTCGTAAGTGCGTAGTAATTACTACTCATAGTAGAGGAAGGAATCAGGAATATGTATTGTATTATAATATTTGTGCCTTTTTGTAACCTTCCTGCTCATATTTAATGCTCATCAATTGTATAAATAAACGTAGAAATTATAAGTGTACTATTATATTATTAGTGGAAATAAACTAAGAAAAGGACTCTTAAGGGTCTGTGGTTGAAGATAATACCACCACTGGATCTCTAGTATCAATAATTAATATATATATATATATATATATATAGAGAGAGAGGAATGATCCATATTTATAAGGGTGAAATAATTTTCAACAAGTATCTCATTATCTCCTCAAACTTTGAAACTTTCTTATAAATATGTATGTTTCAATAAAAGAGATGATGAAAAAAATAGATATTTTTATATAAAAATAATATAGTAACACAACATAGAGATAAGATAATTCAAGTTTCTAGGATCTTTAAGGGGAATTTCTAAAATTATCAATATAAAAAATATTAATTTTATCTATGAAATATTGGATATAAATCTGTATGTAAATTAATTATTATATAAAGAATATTATATATGAAAATAAATTTATATGTAAATTAAAGATTACATACGGAATATTATTTATGGATTATATCAGTATGTAAATTAAACATCATATATGAAATATTATCTACATATTTTATTTTTATGTAATTCAACATGACATACGGAATTTTATGTAAACTGAAATTAATAAAATACTTAAAAAATTTAAACTTTTTCTTTTGCTTTCTTCTTCCCACATTGCTTCTTCTTCTCATTCTCGTGTGTTTGTTTCTTCTTCCTGTTCTCGTGCGCTTTCTATTCTCGTACATTCATGTTCCCGATAGTCACACATTGCGGACGGTCACGACGTCACGGACTGTAAAACATTTGCTTCCACAGCACGGTTATGGTGCGGACTGTGACAGTGCTACAACGTCAAATGGAGGTCCTCTAATTTTTTTTTGTATTATTTGTGATTTGAAACATAAGGGTTGTTTATAATCCTAAAGAACAACAAATTACATCAGTACGTTTAGGGTTTTTCCTATTGTTGTGAGGTTTTTGATTTTAAGTTTACGGTTTCTCCTATTGATGCGCATGGTATACATATTTGTAGGTAATGGGCAAAATAACATCTGGCTGTAGAAGTTTCAACGGTATTTGAGGTATATTATGCCAGATTAATTTTAGTGGAGTTTTTCTTTCTCAAATGATGTTGGGGTTAATCTGTAAGTTAATGGGGTTTCCGGAGTGACAAAGGGATGCACCTCAATGACTGGAACATAGACTATGATTATGACTAACTATTATCTTTGCTCGTTTTTAATTATGAATTGGTTTTGGATTTGTTTCCTTGTAGTGTATGGGTAGTGGGGCTTTTGGAGATCAAAGTGGGGCTACCTGAGGAATGAAGATAGAATGTTGGTGACACAAGCTTCCGGTCCAAAAAGTTATAAATGATACTTTAACTTTGTTTTTATAATAATTTCAAATAGCAATTTTTATTTCTGTTAGCTGAATGTGTGATGTGGACTGGAAGAAATTAAAGGAATATAATTAAAACCAGAGGAATTTGGAATGTCAGGCACCACTGTCAAATTTAGAATTTTATTTAATAGTTGCTTGCACTAGAGTTTGGCATCATTGACTATTAGAGATAAAAATCACTCTTGGAATACATTATTAGGATTTCTTGTCGATTCTTCTTGGCATTCCACCGTTCTTTTGTAAGGTTTAGTATTCTCATGTCCATGAGAAACACTTTGCTTTTCATATTTATTTTTTTTCTTTCAATAAATCAATATTTTAATTTTGTGATTATTGTTTATCGTGTTGATTCGTAACTTTCATTGGTTTTTAGGATGAAAATATCTTTTATAATCAAGAATTGAATTAAAATATTATATGAAAGCTTGTGTTTAGGACTAGAGCAATATTTGTTTGTTATATGAAGACCTTTGTGGATATTGCAAGATTTTATTTATATAATTGATCAAAAAATTGATGGTTAATAGATAGTCTTAGGTTAATCTATTTGAGGGATTGGAAAGTATTATTGTCGTTTAACATTGATTATTGACAAAAAAAGCAATGTTTTTATATATGAGAGTGAAGATCAATGAGATCTAACCTTCATAAGTTATTACTATTAATATTAAATTATTTTCTTGCATTTCAATTGATGATAAACAATATTTTATTTTCTACACTCAAAACCAAATTATGGAATTGTTTTTAATATAAATTTATTATAATTGTAATTATTATTTTATATTGCACAAATCATTTGAAAAAAAATGATATTTTTATTACTTATTACATTTCGACAATTACACTTGTCATCATTATAAAAAATCATATTATCAACATTAGATGTATAATAAAAAGAAAGAAAATGAGTTGCAAGCATGTCAACAAATATTTTCATATATATATATATATATATATATATATATATATATATATATATATAATATTTATAAGTTATTTAAAAAAATTATTAAATTAAAAACATTACATCAAATATGCGATATAATTCTTATCACATTTTAGATTATCTTTAATCTCAACCAATCTAAGATTATGTTTCGTCTTGCTCTGAACACGTCTTAACTTACATAAGATATAGACTGACTACATTGTAGATTTAGGTTTTTACATCTGAGACTTATATATTACAAGTTTCAACCCCCTTGCTTTTAATATTTCTAAATTCTTTAACTATTAGATATTTAAAATGTTATTTCCTTTTTTTATTTATTTTATAAATCCCATACATCTTTAGCGGAAATAATATGTTTTAGACAGACAAGACAAAAACATTTCCACGTATATAATTAGTTTGCATGAATTTACAAATTAAGTTATATATGTGGAAAACTCAAATGGCAAATTTTGAACCATTTTAATGAATTTACCTATAAAATACTATAAGTAACTGTGTTTGCTTTTCGTTTTCATGGCATCCGCAGTAGCACACCTGGTTAATTTCAATGTTGAAATCTGGATTCAACTCCCAGCTGCGGAATTATTATTTCTGCTAAATAAAATCCTTTAGTTCATTTATATAAAATTTATTTTGACTTAAATATATTTTAGTTTGGATAATGTTTTTTTTATTTCTATTTATTTTTATCTTTATAAAATTTAAAAAAAAAAAATTAATCTTAAAAAAAATATGTGAATTTTCATGTGATTTTGTTTGTATAAAAACTAAATAACTTGGTCAATGAGATGAAATCAATTTTAATCCACTCTAAAGTTAGTATTATTTTCTCTAAAGTAAATATCTTTTCTAGTAATCTCTAAAATATTCCATGAAAATATGCAATCCATTTTGACTTAAATATATTTTAGTTTAAATTTTCATGTGATTTTGTTTGTATAGAAACTAAATCACTTGGTCAATGAGATGAAATCCATTTTAATCCACTCTAAGGTTAGTATTATTTTCTCTAAAGTAAATATCTTTTCTAGTAATCTCTAAAATATTCCATGAAAATATGCAATCCATTTTGACTTAAATATATTTTAGTTTAGATAATTTTTTTTATTTTTATCCTTAATAGACACAATTGAGATAAACTATTATGGTTGATTCTCAGTTATTTTATTTAAATATATGTAGACTAATATAACTATTTCTAGAATAATGAGTTTAAATTTATATTAATAATATTTGAATGCTTAATTCACACTGATTATAATGATCATGATAATGATGAACTATATATTGAGACATGAAAAATTCAAATGATATATTATGCATAGAATGAGTTAAATAAAAATTAGTTCCTAATATACATTTAAAGTTTAGAGACTAATAAAATATGGTTGAAGATGAGGTTGACAATTTTTAAAAAACAAAACTTAAAAACATTAATTATGCGTCATGTGTACATAGTATTTTGGTGTTATTAATCCATTAATACACAAAAAGAAAGAGATAAAACCTTCACTCACTTGCAAACAAATCACTAGCATTTGTTCACTTAGTCCATTAATCAATGAAAAGAAAGTTATAAACAACAAAGATGCTGGGAGCTGACTTCAACCTCAGAAATTGAGGTCACAGAATTTGGAATTGGTCGGATAGTTCTTCAACACCCAATTGTACTTGGTGTGGCTCTTGGGACCTCTCTTCCTCAAAAGTCAAGGAAAACTTGTTTAGACTCTCAAGTGTGATGAAACAACCCCAATACATTCTGATTTTTTTTCAACAAAATATATTTAGAAATTGATGAAGTGGCTTTTGCTGTGTTGTAGCCTTTTGAGTGACTCTTAAAACTTAAATTTCTGGGTAAACAAATCATCCACTAGTAAAAACATAGTTTTGCAATGTGAACAAGCTATAAGAAAGTTTAGGATTTATTTCTTCGCCACTCCCACCCCTCCTGCAATGAACTGAAATGGAAATTGTTTAGCATTTCCAATACACGATACAAATATCGAAAAAACAAGTGCAAAATGTCAATAAATCTAAAAAGGACACATTCTTACCACTAACATATTCACATAATATTGTATATGTTGATCATTCTCTGAGGATTTATGTGATGATTTCTAAAAGAATAGCTTTCACATGCTCGTTGTTGAAAAGTAAATAGGGACACTTTTATATGGAAGACATTCAAAAATTCATAGAGCTGATGATTTTCACCAAGTATTTTAAGGAAATAATCCTGGAGATAAAAAGAAAATAAAAAACTGACATCTGTAAATAGGAAACTGTAAACTATATTTCCTTTCTTCTATAATAGAAAAATAAGAACATAAGAGGAGTTAATTCAAACCATAATGAGATATTACCATTTGGATGTTCAAATACTACTCTCTTAAGTTCTGATTGACTTCCAAAATTTAAGAGTTCATTGAAATTACAATGTTAATATTTATGTAGTTCATCTAATTGGCACCTTCTTAAAAAAGTTATTGTATTTTTTAGAGATGTTTGCAATTCTAGACTCTGCTCCAATTTACATGTCTTAATGATCGAAGCTGTATTCGGTCAAATAAATATAATTAAATGCAGTATTAGGAAGTGTCTCCGGTTAAATAAATGTAGTTAAATGCAGTAATAGGAAGTGACTCCCGGTTCGTTTCCCAAGAACCTAGTTTTCTGTCAAAAGATTAAACACACAGAAAGGGTGGTTTGTGAAATAATATAATTTAATAAAATAAAAATCAATAATCGAATTGGATTTCCTTATACAAAAATTCATGCTCAACTTACTGAACCCTAATTTCAACCTGAATTAATTAACTATGCGAGAATTAACACAAGTTTTCCTTATGCAAATTAAGAATTCACATACATCATTCATTTCATCCTAGCAACCCATAACTCACTCCATTAAGCATGAACAAAGACACAAATTTCATATTAATCGAAACATTAAGCATGAACCAGTAAAAGCATTAAGCATAGAAATAAAATGATGAAGAGTTAAGAGACGAAGAGAGCAAAAACAACACAACACAACAGCAACCTCAAAACTTCATTACAATCTAAATTAAAAGGATAACCTTATAAATTAACCTTTCATTAAATTCGAATAAAGCAAACGGAGATTAAAAATGGAATTGAAACAAGAAACGAAATTGAATTGAAACAAAAACAGAACGAAATTGAATTAAAAAAAAAACAGAATGAAATTGCAGAGAAAATAAATGCAAAGCCAGTTTTTCCAGAGAGAACAAACTGAATCCCTTAAAATTCGATAATAAAGAATTGACTCTATAGGTGTTGGCTTCACCTCCTTTAATAGGTGGATAGACCTAGGTCAGCCCTCAACACTAAACCTAATAGGCCCAAATTTTTAAATTCTGGTCCAACGAATAAAAACTGAAAATAAAATCTGATATGGATGCAGTGGTGATGTGGCAGCTCCTCTTCAATTCCAGAATTAATTTCCAAAGCTGTCCTGAAAATAATAATAAAATTAGCTCAAAAAATTTGAATTAATTAAAATTACGAATTTCTGGTAAATGAAGCCAAAACAATGAAATAGAGAAAATAATAGACAATTAAGCACAAATCACTAATCAAAATAGGTACATAAAGACAAGTAAATATGAGAAAATAATGACTCATCACTTAACATGTAACAAGTATGCTATTTAGTTATTTACTCCAATAGACTCACATTTAAAAAAGTTCTCGAGCATATAAGACAAAAAGTTGTAATCATGGTGTTATATTAAGTTTTAAAAGACTTCTGCTTTCTCAATAATATGAGGTGTTAACTAAATAGTATACAGCTTTAGAAGAAGAGTGTCTTCAAACTTATGATGAAATTTAATTTTAAGAAAGTAATTGGTTTGTTCTTATTTTATCCTCACATAACAGTAATGGATTAAGATCCCATTAATATCATATGAAAATGCAAAAAGTTTTTATTAAAAAAATTACCACAATGAAAATAATGACAGAGGTATAACCAAATATCTTATGCAATATTAGTGTTTTACTTTTGTCATAGCAGCATCTAATGATCTTCCATGAAATCTAGTCATATTTACCGATTAATTCTCTCAAACAGTTAACTGAATTATCTAGCATTTGAGTGCAACACAAATCCAATCAATTGAAAAAACAGAAATAGTCAATTGAAATTGCTTGCAAGATACAGTTTAACAGAATCAATCAATTAAATTAGGAAAACAATAAATTAAATAGAGAATATTAGAACCATTGTCAATCACTCCAATCAATTAAAGAAGCAAAACTGTTAATGTGAAATCTTGGATTTTTTAACAAGAAATTCGATTAATTGAACCTAGAAAACAATTGATTAAAAGACTTGAATAACAAAACAAACCTCCGAACAATAACCAAATAATCATTGGAAAAACTCAATTATTATTGTCACAAAATGTCAAAGAATGAATGCAGTCAATTAAAACGAGCAATCAATCAATTACGAAAACTCAAAGAATTACAGCAATAGTAAGCATAATTAATTGAAACTGGTAAACAATTAATTGATTTTCCAAGAATGTAAATTTGACATAGATCAAACCAATATATTTCCATAAATTATAGAGTGGTACAAATTTGAATTAACAAATATCCAAAAGCCTTTTTTCAGAAACACAGAATGATGCATAACAGAGAAGTCAAAGTTACAATAAACGAAAAATTAACTAATTGAAACCATAAAACAATCGATTGAAATTATCGTAGTAGTAGAAAATATGTGCAGAAACAAAATGCGATTCAAGATAAGGTCAAGAGTGAGCAAGAACACCAAGAATTATATTGGTTCACTCTTTCTCAAGTGCTATATCCAGTCTATTTGTCAACTAGCAAAGAAATTCACTGAAGAACACCAAGTTCAATCAAATTACAATAAAATCCTGGACCCTCCAAGATCAACACCTCAAAGCCAAGGATGAGCTCTAAGATCAACAATCTTGATCTGTTTTTATTAATTACACTCAAAGCCAATAAATCCTCAAAGATACTCTCTGTTTTTCGCTCTTGATTGCTCAGAAATTCTCTATTTGTGTTCTCTTACAAGTGGGCAATTCTAAAACTACTTTAAAGAGAGAAACAATTTTCAAAATAGAAAAATTGTAGCGATTCAATTAATTGAAAATGAAAATCAATGGCTTATTTTTTTCTGTCAATAGCATTTTCAACAAATTGATTTTCAAAAATAATTAGTTGCAATACTTTGTAAAAGTAATTTTTGAAAAATAATAAATCCTACTTAAATCCAATTTTATATGATTTAGTCTTTGGGGATCTTTGAAGCTCATTCCCTTGGTTCAAGTTGCATGCATTGGTTTGGATCACACTCACACGCACAACCTAAACCTAGACCAAATCTCAAATGATCTCCATTCTTGATCCAAGATGACTTCATCAAATACCATAGTGCTAACATGGTCTATATGTGTGATGTGGCCCATG
>Ga0209489_101756_pt1 | contig 44542 bp, 43 predicted proteins | sample SiratrowhiteBW_FD_187527 | JGI IMG/M metagenome (GOLD analysis project Ga0209489, IMG submission 187527) | Root nodule microbial communities of legume samples collected from California, USA - Siratro white BW (SPAdes) (version 2) | ecosystem: Host-associated > Plants > Roots > Nodule | place... | reverse complement strand
AAAAAAAAAAAAAAAAAAGAAAAGAAGACTTCGCTTACACAGCAAACACCATCTCATCGATCAAACAATAATAACCGATTGGTCTTACTTTCCTTTTTCTCTTTTTCTTTTCTTTTCGGCTTTCAGTTTCCCACAACCTAAGGTTTGTGGAAAATCCTAGAAAAAAAAAAAAAAAACAAACTTGTCTCGAGTTTCTCTACAACGTGTTTGTGACCAGTAACACAATAAAGTAACGGCTTTCTGAGTAGAGCACTTGATTTGCTTTGGTGGGTCACCTTCAAGTTTCGATTTTGTTGATTTTTCTCTTGTCGATTGAGAAGGTTCAGTTCCGGAGATAGTGGGGAGTGTTTTGTGCGAAGGTTATGGCTTTTTGCCCAATCTTTTGCTGCGGAAATGGTTCCGATCGGTAAGACAATGTTTCAGTACTCTCTAGTTTGTAATGATTTTATCATTATTATTGTTTGGATCAGATATGAATAGTTGCGTCACTCACCTCACTTTCAATTTTTTTTTTTACTTTTTTGGGGAAATTATTATAGAGAGAGATTTAGATTCTGCTGCTAGCTCAGATTCTAGGTATTAGTCAAGCTGCTCTCTGCAACAAAACTACTAAAAGTCGTTAGTTTGGTTGGTAAAATGTCAAGCGAAAATAATGATGGAAGATTATGGGATTGAGTTTCTTCTTATCACTTAGTTAACATAACATGCAAGAGGCTATCATTATTATGAGTATACTAAGATGCAGAGTTTTTTAGTTACGGTTTTAGATTGAAACTTTTGTGTGAATTATGCTTTTTTGGATGAATGGTTGATACTAGTCTCTTTCAATGCAGAAAAGGAAGAGGGAAGAAACAACCTCCATGGCGAGTGTTTTCTTTGAAGGAATTGCACTCAGCTACTAATAATTTCAACTATGATAACAAGCTAGGAGAAGGGGGATTTGGCAGTGTGTACTGGGGCCAGCTTTGGGATGGATCGCAAGTAGGACTTTCCCTTTTTGTACTTCTGTTTTATCTTACCAAATTAGCTTCAGTTTATGGTTGTTCTTGATCATTCTAGTTTTGATTATTATTGTTGTGTTGTTCTTTGTAATGGTTAATCTTGTTATTTTAACTCTCAATAGTGTGTCTCAAGTCTAGTGTTGAGTTACAATGATTATTGCCTAAATCTGATAAAAGTGAACTAGTACGATTTCTCCTCCTCGATGGATTTGCTCCTGTAATGCATTTTACGAAACAAAATATCAACTTTCAAAGCTGCAAAAACCTCTGTTTGAAACATTTTAGCTTGTGCCTGTGAAAAAACCTTTCCTAAATTTTGCCGATGGCTGACTTGGGAACCTGTTTTTCCTTCTTCCAACAACTTTTTATGATGGCTGCTTGCAATTCTATATATGTCTGCGTACACGTGCAGATTGCAGTGAAAAGATTGAAAGTTTGGAGCAACAAAGCAGACATGGAATTTGCTGTTGAAGTTGAGATATTGGCAAGAGTCCGTCACAAGAATCTTCTCAGTCTACGTGGCTATTGTGCTGAAGGGCAGGAACGGTTAATTGTATATGATTATATGCCAAATTTGAGCTTGCTCTCTCATCTTCATGGACAGCACTCGGCAGAATCCCTTCTTGATTGGAAACGGAGGATGAACATTGCAATTGGGTCTGCTGAGGGAATTGCGTAAGTGCCAATATTGTGGCTTTTCATACGTTCTTCAACCCTTATCATTATGTTAATGTTATGATTTAATTTCCTTTCAGATATCTTCACCACCAGTCAACACCACACATCATCCACAGAGATATCAAGGCGAGCAATGTGTTGTTGGATTCAGATTTTCAGGCACGAGTTGCTGATTTTGGTTTCGCGAAGTTGATCCCTGACGGGGCCACACATGTGACTACTAGAGTGAAGGGCACCCTAGGCTACCTTGCACCTGAATATGCTATGCTAGGTAAAGCAAGTGAGAGTTGTGATGTCTACAGTTTCGGAATTCTGCTTCTAGAACTTGCTAGTGGCAAAAAGCCACTTGAAAAAATTAGTCCTACGGTAAAGAGATCGATAAATGATTGGGCACTGCCATTGGCTTGTGAGAAGAAGTTTAGTGAGCTAGCAGATCCAAAACTGGAGGGGAATTATGTGGAGGAAGAGCTTAAAAGAGTGGTTTTAATTGCTCTATTATGTGCTCAGAGTCAGCCAGAGAAGAGGCCCACCATACTTGAGGTGGTAGAACTACTGAAGGGAGAATCCAAAGATAAGTTAGTTCAGCTGGAAAATAATGAAATCTTTAAAAACCCTCCATCTGCAGGACATACTGATGATGAGACCTTTGCAGCTGAAGGAAGTTCAGATTTCATCTCAGAAGAGAAAGAATCAAAACCTGAGTTGGAAGAGAAAACTGGGCCATGAACTATTTCCAAGAGATAGAACTTCGAATTTGATGTGTTAAATACAGATTGTGAAAGCGGGTTTTTTTTTTTTTCTTTTCTTTTTTTTATTACTATTTGTATTACTTGTGCAGGGAAAGACTGGGCTGGGCGCCTATTTATTAGAAAGGGGGCTGCATGTCTCTCCTTCCCACACTATGAATGTGGCTAGCTATGAATCATGCAGAGTTGCTGAAGTCTGAAACTAGGAATTTGTTAAGTACACATTGTGAAGTTTTCAAAATTTATGACTGTTTGGAAACTCTTTCTTTTCGCGGTGGTATAACGTATAGAGCCGTTGTCTATAAAGATTATTTTGTAATAGTCATCCTTATAGGTAAAAGTCATGCTTGAGCACGGCCACTTTAATATATATTTAAGATCTTGAAATTTCAATAAACTAAAATATCTTATTATTTTTACTTAAATATACAGCTTAACATATAGATTATCATATGCTTCTTATCACTTTCTTTTGGATCGATGTTATCACTTCGGTTTCTTTCAGGTGTAACACTCCATTTCTCATTGAAACTAATTATTGATGTATCATTATTCGATTCAATTGATCCGACTGAAGTCATTTTAGATTTTTGCACGACTCAATTTTCCTGTTAGATTAACTTAATTTAAGAGTTAAATCAAGCGAAAGATACGGAGTAACTTCTTTAGACTTCCATTCGAAGTTCATTTGCCTCGTACACCACGTATGCGTAAATACATAGGTCGTGCAAAATTACAAAGCTTTGATTTTAGTTCTTCTAAAATGATTGGTTCCATCTAACTATTAAAAGATTATTCTTAAAATAAACTTCACCACGCTTACTAGCACAAACCTCCCCCTAGAACATACACAGTTGATGTTTCAATTCATCTGCTGCTTGAGCTATTAATGTACTTGCTTGTACTTGGAAAAAAATACTTGGCGCCATACAAATGCCAACTCAGATAAATGTAATGTAGAATAGCTAGTTATTTACAAAACTATGATACCGTTATTACAAGACCCGTAGGACACAATACATAATACAACACATTCTGCCGTTTCAAAAATTAAAGGATCTGCCACTTTCTACATTTCGAACAAAAATATTTTTATCTAAGTGAATGTATCCTCGCGATCTCCCTCGGCAATTGTCTCCCCTTCCTCCATATTGCTGAACTCTAAGAAATGAGTTGGTCTATGGTCCTCGTGGTAATATTCCCTTGGAGTCCCAAGCTTCACTCCATATTTCATCCCCGACGCGTGTCTCACTCCCATGAAGTTATAATTCCATGGACCATTATCAGGAATCTACCAAATTTTAGCGAAAAATAAAAAAGATAATCACTTAGATGATGATAATAATCATAATTTTAACTAAAAATTATAACACAACTACACGCACACAAACTGGACAACTTCGAGCAGGCAGGAAAACTTACCATGTAGAAACCAAGGAAGCGATCACTAAGAAGCATCTGAACTTTTTCATAATGAGTGGGAAGGTAACCATGTGGATTGCTTCCTGTATCCTTATTGACACGCCCCCATTCATAACCAGATGGAGTGAGCTTATATGCAGTTAAAGAACAAGAACCAGGAGTAAAGCTGCAAGTCAAGATAATACATTTCTCCCCATCCCATTGCTTATTGTTTTCTAGGATCTTGGCATGGGAAGTGAGATCCTGCAATAAGATCAATTCTCAAATGAGATAATGTTACCATGAAAAATATTTCCTGATAAGCAAAAGATAGGGGAGGGGCAATTGTTTCAAACACTATATCATCATCTTTATATTCCAAAAGGAGAATTAAAACCACACTGTTTTGAAATCGAATTAAAACAAAACAAAACAAATTGCAAAAAGTTGAAGAAAGCAAAACCTGAGGCGACAACTGAGGAAGTTCATTTGGTTGCGTATGCATCCATCCCAAGGGCTCTAAATCATTCAAGAAATCATGCTCTGGAAGAGCCGATGGCAGATGAACTTGTTGATGAGTCCCCCATTGTGGTGGCATCACAATACAGCGAATTTCTTTAACCTGAGGATTGTCTGGAGGACTTATGCCATACATGTAACCGGAAATTTGCGTTCGAAGATCTGCTATGCATATAAACTTTTTCAAAATATTCTTTGGCATAATATAGGTGTATCCAGTTTCCTGCAACACAAAATCTGACATTTAGCTTCGGACAGGAATTGAACACAATTGACCAAAAGGATGAAAAACTAGCACAAACCTTTATATCCTCAGAGTTCACATATATATGGTTCACACGAAGATATAAATTTGTGGCAGATATTGCTCTGACACGCCAGTCAGTCTTAGAACCAAAAGCCGCTTGCTCATATGGACTAGTGGTGGTTACTATGAGTTCTTCACCATGAACATTTGTGGTTTTTGTTGTTACAGCTGTCACCTGATTTGCTTCATGTGCCTGCAAATTAATAAAACAGAATAAGGTGAAGTAGTTCGAGCTCCAGATGACGAGAAAATCAATTTTACGAAATGAAAAAGAATAAAAAGGAGAAAAAAAAAATAGTCTTCAATTTTATATCCAAGATGCCACAAAATTAATATAACCTGTTTCTCAATCTCTGCAATCTGTTGCCGCTGTTGAGAAGGTGGAGTAATCTCAGCTCCGAGTATAATATCACGGATCTCAGATTGAGTCAAGGCTGAAGTATTCACGTTATTTTTCTTGGCATAATCTGAAAGTATAAGATCTCTTAACGCAACCTCCACCTGTCAATCCATCAAATTTTAAGCTATAAATACCAAGAGGAAATAGAAAGCTGCAGAATCAGGAACTACACAACTTTATCAACAAATAACATTCAAAATAAAAGGTTATTTAGCAACCAAGAGTCTAAAAGCTAAAACTACCTTCATCCACTGGTCATCACTTAGAGAAGGCCAGATGTGATGAGGTTCGGTGATGATGGTCTTATCAGGCTTCAGTAACATTTTTGCCTTTTCATTATTCACATGAAGTGCACGCAGAATCAGAATTAGCCTAGAGAATGCAGTGTATGAAGATATACTCTTCAGCCAGTCATCATAGATGTTGAACAACACCATTTGTGGTTCTGTGGCCTTCAAAATAAGATCCCCAAATTTTTCAATTTTCAAACATGCCTGGAAAGGAAGTTGCAGTTCACTTCCTTTAATAACAATGTTGGGGAAATCCAACAAGTGAACCTCCAATGGATCCAACATTCCTTTTCGAGTGACAATGATTTGCTTTGGCTGTTCTTCCACAGGCAAGGACCTTACAAGAGCAGCAACTTCCTCTGCTGTTTTCCACTTTGCCAGCTGCCCAAGACGCTTCTGACCAGCCCACACACTGGTATGAATAACCTGCAAACAGGGTAGGATATGAAAGATCAATAACTAGACAACAAATGTTGGAAACACCTCGGTAAAGACTAGAAAATGTAAACAAACCTTGAGAAACAACTGTCCAGTCCTCGGATTGAAAATAAATATAGCACCATTAATGGGCTTCGTTGTAAGATTTCCTTCAAAAGTCTTGTGAATAGTAACACGATACACATTTGTGTCATCAACAAACCATATGATTTGATTGCTGAATATCTCTCCATAGTTTTGGGAAGACAAATATGGCTCAGTGGGCTCAGATGAGTACAACTGCAAACCTTTCCTTATCCGTTCCCTCAACACATACAGTGCAGGATTGGACTGCATATGCACAACATTATTAGTTTAACTACGGTTAGATAACATGATACACTTACATTCAACACTATGGAAACCATATCTTGGTGGAAATGGTGTCAATATAGACTAAAACAGGACATTAAAATTATTATCCCCCAAATATAAAAGTCTATATGTAAGCAACAGATATATGATGTATGATGGTTTATTTACCTTCATGATCTTATTCATGGCCTGTTGAAGTAGTGGTTTTGACCCAGGGAACCAGTTACCAAATGCAGAATGCAAATTATATGCCAAATCAATGCCAATCATTACACCTGCATGGAAAATAATGTAGTCAGCTCTACATACAAAAATGAATATAATGGAGAATAGTAAAATGATAGAGATATACCAGTAGGAGATGGATATATGGACATGTTATCTGTTGTATAGTCCATAAACTTAGCCCTAGTGTAACGTTCAATATCATGAGAGTCGTAATCACCCCATCGTAGTTGAACATCAATCCAGTACTTATTGCTTGCCTTCTGATCAAAAACATCCTTAGATTCAGCTACAAGACTGGGCTTCGACATTGGCCATCTATGAGCAGCAAAGAGAAGAATATCAGCACAAGAACTGTTCATTTTGTAACTTTTCCTTGGATGGATTGTTTCCTTCTGAACAGTTTCAATTTCCAAAGCATCCAACTCTTGATCCAAAACCTGACAGAGATCCATAACAACACTCTCATGGATTTTCTGCCACAAGTGAGCTCTGAATATCTGAATAAGGGATATCTTCAAAGTTGGTATTTTTCCATGCATGAAAATACCAGTCAGATCTAGCTGCACTTGGAAACCCACATAAACATTGGCTCGGTTAATGGTTGGTGACCACCACAGTGTAAATCTTCGGTTAGGTATTTGGTTGAGACCAGATCTCTGAGCATTGGTGAGCTTCTTATACTTCATGGATTCCTCAAAGCCAGATGCCTTTTCCCAAAAAAGACCTTCCCATGTTGGAAAACTAACAGTGGAAAGTAACAGCAAGTCAATTAATTACAGCTCTTTCCATAGTAGGCACAAAATAGAAAAAGTTAAAACCTGAGTCAAACAGCAAAACAAGCACAAAGGCAAGACTTACTATGTTCCTTTGAATAAAGTATGTTCGAGAATTCCTTCAACTCCTCCAAGCGCTTGAATAACATCAGTTCGGTAATTGTTCAAGTTCCACAACTTCCCATCGTGCCTCTGATGTGTCCACCAGAAGGGGTTTTGTTTCAGAACTTGGTACTGCTTGAAATCAGTACGCACCCTCCATCCTTTATCATAAGCCAAAGTGTGTCTATCCTTTTGAAACAGAGTGTTAATACGTGGTATACCTCTATCCCATGAATCCTGCGGAACAGATTAACATAACTTAGTACGGAAATATATACGGAAATAAGTATATTTGTCCCATAGGAAAACACATGCACATTACCACTGTATTATCCAGAGTCAAGACAACTACTAAAACACAAATATGAAGATCAATAAAAAGTCATCAGAAACTAACTTCCAGATCTTCGAGGGTCAAACGTCTATTTTGTGCCTGTGCTTCCTGTCTTTTCAATGCATATTCAGCCCAGACACGCTGTGAATCAATGAACTCACTCTCCCAAGGCTGCATGATCCAAGAGAACATAAAGATTGAGTTCAATGAAATATATGACCCTTCATAAACCACATGACAAGGCAAATGCATACATATTAATACATATAAGAGGAACATAATAATTAAGGTTCACCTGTATATAACGATAAAGGTTGGGAATCAGTTGGTCCTCCTCATGACTCATTCCACTCCTGAAGTGGGTTACTCCAACATCTGTCTGCTGACTGTATCGAAGATCACTTTGTGGAATCAAAATGTGACCCATAGACAACATTCCAAGCCCTCCTATTTCCTTAGGAGTGTAGAAAATGACAGGTGGGAACCTGATAAAATAAACAATAGAGCATAGATTTGAACATTTAAACCCAATATTTATGAATAGAATATTAAGAAACAACTAATATACCTACTATAAAAAAAAAAGATTAATTACCTGCTAGGCATCTTTGAGTTGAGCCCAATCTTGATACGAGTCTGAATTTTATTTTCACATTTAACTAGCAAATCTAACAGCTCTTGGGTATGCACAGTTGCCTCCCGAAAATAGGTCATGAGTCCTAAAAACAAACAAAGACCGTGAGCAAACTGATGATAACCTCTTGATAGAGTATCTACAATTCAGCTTCACTCACCAATTAAAGCTGTATTCCACTTATTGACAATTTTTGTGAATGTAGTGGAACCAGAAGACATAAGAATCTGCCTCACACGATTCTCAAAAACTTTCATGTGTTCATCATCAACTCGTAAGAAAGCAACAGCTGTCCTTTCTTTTGTCTGTTCATTCTGGAGATTCCAAACTCCATCTCTCGTGTTACTGAATGCTTCTTGGGTCATTCTAATTTTAGGAAGTATCCTTACTTCAAACCCACACCTAAAGGTGATTGACAGATGTAAGTAAAGATAGCTTCACTCATTGCATCCATAGGTTAAAAGACAATTTAAAATCCCCAAAACAATACGGAGTACAACAAATTGGAATCAAGGACATTACAAACAGAAATACAAAGTTTCATATGGGGAGTAGAATTACATAAATAATGAAAGCAACTAAAAGAACTAAACAATTTAAAACCGTATTTTCAATCATAATCATGATAACTTAGACATCCTGGGCCAGTTAAATATCCTTAAAGGCTTGAATGCAATGCAAAAAGTGATTAACATGTGTAACCGTTTCCATTTCACAGCAAAAAGGGTAAGATAAAAAAAAAATTAGCATTGCTGAAAATAATCAACACTCACATGCTAAAAAGCAAGTTTGGATTATCCTTGCTGTAAACAGAAACAAAGCTGTTCTCCCACTCCAATGTTGTGATGCTTCGAGGAAGACGATTCTTCATATCCCAAAAGACACTCCTCCCAAGATTGACTGAATTATACCAATTAAAATGTCATACAAATAAAGAACCAATTGTCAATATATATATATATATATATAAAAACAACACAAGGTAGAATGGAGAATCCAATACCATCATGTTTCATGAGCCTCATTCTAGCATCTCTTGGCCAGCACTTCTTATTGTTGTAGCCCACCATGTTCTCATTGTTAGGATCAGGGTGCTCAGTCAGATAGCGCTGAATGAGGTCCCGAGCCTCCTCATGGGTGAAGCGAAATAATATATGAACCCGGTCTATATACCTAGAATAAAGCCTGATTGGATGCCTAGTCTCAACTTTTGTATCCCAATAAGTAATGAATTCGTTTGGCATCTGTGGTGGGCCAGCAATCTCACTGGCTCGAGTCAGTCCAAGAAGCAAAAGATCTAATACCAATCCGTAATACTGAACTACAAAGGAAGCAAACTGAAGGCCGCGGATAAGGCCATATGAATTTGTGTGGCTCATATCCTTGTATGACAACACAACATTGTTCTTTGCAGTGACATAATCAGCAATATTATGATCTAAAACCAGTCGCAGAAGCCTGCAACATCAAAAATAAATTTAGAAGAGAAAATAGCCAAGTAAATCCACAAAGTGATCTACAAATCACATACCTGTTCAGCATTGTTAAATCAATCTTCTCAAAGAATTTCTCAAACTTAGTTTGCAGCATCACAACACACTGACCATCACTAGTGTCCCATATACCTTGCAAATTGTTTATACCTTGACACCATTTGTAAACCAAAAGGGGAGGTGGCTCTGAATCTGCAGGCTTGATCCAGTTGGGAAAGAGATGACGTTTGTCACCTTCATACCACAGGTATTGATCAAGATATGCATCTGTAATTTTCTCAAGAGGCTCTATCTCATAAACTGGAATCAAGTAACTATATAAATCCATAAACTCTATCCCAACCTGAAAAAACAAAACAAAACAAAATTATAGTTATCCTATAATAGGAATGCACATCCTAAAGCTAACTAAATTTAATTATATTTGCATACTTCTTTGAAGGCACGCTGTGTGAGCAGGTGACGTTTGATTCTTGATAATGCCTCGTGGGGATTGTCATAAGCCTGTTCAATCAGCCCCAGCTCTTCTCTTTGCAGTTGATTTAACCTCACCGCAACACTATAGGATTCTTTCAACCTCTCAAGTGCAAGGATAAGCAGCTTGGTGTCATGCTTGTATGATAAAGGTGGAAATGGAATAGGGGAGAATTTCCTAGATTCCAACCAATGGACAGTTGTTGTGTAGATTGCAACAGCTTCTTCAGGAGTAACATATGGACCATCTTTCAAATAATTGTGTTGACGTTCCTGCAAAAGGTATCAGTGACAAGGAAGTGACTTCGCAGATATTTATTAAAAAAGTTATAGAACTAACTCGAACAACAAATATTTGAAAATACTGAGCCAGAAAAATATCATATCAATCATAGAGAATGCTAAACACACCTGTTCGGCCTTCAGCCATAGACGTGTCAATCTTCCAAGATTTTTCCTACAGACAGTCTTATCCACAGTCGCACCTCTCCTTATACGCTCTCGATTATAATGTGCAACATTTGTCCACCAGTCCGCTTTTGATTTCACATATCGAAGAATCATGTTCTCAATTGGAACAGGCAGACCAGGAACCTACACATTATGAAATATATCAATGGCAAAACTATGAAGAAGGAAACCAATTTCAATATGAGGCCAAATAAATATTTTAGAGCAAAAGGAAGGCATGGCTTCTCTAGGCTATGATATTTTGAAAGATATTCCAAAAAACATTCAGAACAAAGTTTTCATTGCTTATTGCGCCTCACTGTGCTCAGGACCTTGAACAGCTTATATACCAGCAATTTAGACATCTTTCGAGTTCTCTTCAAACCTAACTTGTGCGTAGTTTTACTATTAACCAGCAATCTAATTTAGTGCATGTTTGTATTAGCTTTTCTTAAAATAAAAACCCATTTTATCAGCAATCTAGGGCATGACTAACCCAACCATGTTTTTAGCTTCACTATTTCACCAGCAGTATCAACAATGCACCAACAACAAAGATTTATCTTATCCTATTAATACAATTTAGTGTACGATTGGACTAATTTATTTTCGGATAAATACACGCTTATTTTACATTCTAAGATAATGAGGAGGTTTGGTTGTGCTCATTTTCTAACAAGTGCTTATTTTAATAAAAAAACATAATTATTTCTACTTTTTTCATGTGATTGACTATTCTACTTATTATAAAAATAAGAAGTTTTCTGCTTTTTTCTAATTAGCAAATTCTATCTGCTTCTTCAATTAGTGATTTTTAAAATAATTGCTTATTTCAGAAACACTTATTTGAAATTTAAACAAACTAGTCCACAATTAATCCAAAATTAAGCTAAAAATGGCATATATCAAAAAATAAAAATCAAATAGTCGTTTACCTTCCAGGGAATATTTGCTTTCCAGCATCGCCAAGCCTCACTCAAATGCTGCAATATAGTTCTTGCCTTGTTTTGCTTTATACCCTCTACCGTCAACAAGGAAAACACCATAACATCAGTAAATCCCATAAGAAAAAGTAACAAAAACCACTAGGAGAAAATAAACTCAATGAAAAGCATTTATGTTAAATAAAAAATTATTACCCGGCATGGCATCAAGCACATCATGCATAACTGCTGCCCGAAGCTCTAAGTCAAAGTGGCTCTCAACACGCTGTTTAGTGACAGTCTTTGCCACACCTTTTGAGTGACGCCCCTCAAACTGGCGTGCAAGCAAATTGCCCAACCATCGTTCAAGAAGAGGCACAATACCACGAAGAAAAAATAACCAAACCCTCCACATTGGTGCCCAAAACCCACATCCAGGTCCCTTCCCGACAGGCCCAGTATTAAAGCGATAGTAAATCAAGTGCTTCAAATCCTTGCACATTCTTATTTGCCTCATAAGCCTGTACTTATACCGATACATACCGGTCAATTGTCCAACATGTGAAAAAGTATACTGCAGACCATCAGCCAGCTGGAAAGCATCCACGTTCCCCAATCGGAACTGAACATTGGCATCAACCACAAGTTTAGTTAGACGAAGAATCTCACGACATAGATGGAAAGCATTACCAAATCGTGATTTCTTCCGCTCTTTTGTAGTCAAGGTTTTCACAGGCTTTAGATTAAAATTATAATCAAGGTGAAGGTAGTTCAAATTTTTCCTGTGTATTAACAGATTGAGCATGTTATACCCCTGCCTACAAACTTGAAGACCTGCCTCTACCCAATCAAGTTCTGTGGTTTGGAAAAACTTTGTGGCTTGGAGAGAACGGAATAAGTGCTTCTTTTTTTGAGCCTTAGGAGGTCTATGATGCAGCTCGTTCAACACAAAACACTTCAACAACTTTTGATAACTAACCCGAACTTTGACTGGATATGACGGAGGACTGTTGGGCAATAAAAGTAAAACAGTTAATTTTTTGTATCAGACTATTACTGAAAAATGTAATGCAAAATGCCATGTGCATAATCAAAAGACACAAGAAAGCATACGGGAGAGATAAAGCTACAACTTACCAATGCTCCTTATACCACTCTGACACAAGAGGAATATCCTCTGACCGCCTCATCCGACCAGATCTCATATTAAAAGGACGAGGAGCAAATAGCAAGGAGATTCCAGCAGCTGTAGTGTCTGTATAAAGTTGTGTATCTTTAAGCAAAGGCTCCACACCATCTGGTAATATCCAATCATCATCATCATCCTCTTCATAAACTCTCTTCTCACGTCGCTCCTTGTTAGCGCTGGTTATTGGGTGTATCAAGGGGTCATAATAAAATGCAGGTAGATCAGGATCCTCAGCTTTTATGTACATTATCATGGGAGTATGGTACACACAAAGCTTTACTTTGCGAGGCCTATTGTTATAAAGGTGAGGAAAAGCAATTCTATACTCTGTCCGAAGTGGTGACCTTATAATGAGTTTATTGATGTCATTAAACTCATTCCAGTCCTCATCTCCCTTCTCCATATCACGGTAGAGAGGCTCAAATTTAGGTCCACCTGGATGGTACACACAAAAAGAAAAAAAAAAAATCAATCCAGAATTTTGACTCTCCACATAACTCTAATATGCTTAAAATTGTTTGCAAAATAGCTTTATATATGTCTTTTACAGCTCTTTATAAACTGCTTTGCTACCCAGTTTTTTATTAATAATATCATGTTCAAGGGGTAACACAATCAACGTCAGACCCAGTTCTTAACAAGTATAAATACCGTTTAATACAAATAGCAATGACGACACGTATGAAAGAAATCCAAGTACCAGGTATGCACATGTTCAAAGCCTTTGCTGTAAAAAATGACTCCATGTCAAACAAGTAGAAATAATTGCGGTCAATCAAATCAGACAGAAGTTGGCCAGCTAATCGATGCAGAGTTGCCATTATAGGGAGGGAGAGATGCCATTTCCTGTAACTAGGACCATTTATAAGCTTTGTTTTCACAAGAGGTTTATGGTCATAAAACCAAGTGTACACAGCAGAATCTTCCTCTTCGTCTAGCTCCAGTTGAATAGGCTCTAGAGGATCAACATCTAAAAGATTATCAGCATAGTCTAGTGGAGGTTCCTCATCATCAAATGGGGGAAACCGCATCCTCTTAAAATGGCGACGATCCCTTTTCTCCCTTCTCATCATGATCCACATGGTACCCCACTGCATAATAGTTTTTTAGTGCATCATTATAGGAAAGAAAAAAAAACAAAAGATATGTCATGATTATCCCAATATAGCTGACTGTATTTTTACTGCAAAATCAACGATAAGCTGCTAATGTGTACGGTACAACGATATTAGAATAACAAACCTGAGCAAGATAAATAGGCTCAACAACCCATGGTATTTCATTGACAAATGTGATAGCCCCAGAAATATGATACAAGACCTTCACATCTCGAACCTACATTTATCAAAAGTAAATTTATGTAAGTTATTAATAGGTACAGTGAATCAAATGAAAAGGAGGAAAACTAGACACAGCCAGTTTGATCAAACGAAAGGAACTGGAACATATAGACAACCTGTTCCCATGGCATAGGCATATTTTCCAGGAGCTTGTAAACTGCATGTGGTATGAATTTAAGTGCTCCAAGATAAACACGTTTGTCGTGACGATATTTCTTTGAAGACATGTCACCGTGATCCCTGAAATAAAGAACAGAAAAGATAATAACTACTGGAAACTATGGGAGTAACACTATAATTAAATTAAAAAAATATTACATGGAAAGATATTTAGTTATTTACACAATAGAAAGTTAGAAACTAAACACATTCCAATCATTGCCGACAAATAATCATCCAATGATACATTCATGGCATCAACCAACTTACATAAAACAGTGAACGCTCTTAATCAGAACATCCTTCTACATCCATCAAGCTAACCTTGATCATCATGAAACTTAAAAAACAAAAATAACGTCCAAGTAACTTAAAATCATTTCCTCGGAATCAAAAGGGAAAAATATATAAGTGCATCACCTTACAGAGATAGAATTATCCTTTTCACAGCTCATAACACAGAAAATATAGTTTCTAATCAGCTTTCAGCTAATCCTGACATGTGTTAAAACCCGGCATCCTTTTTCACCAGCAGAACAAAGCAACTTCAGTCTCACTTATAAATTATAGACTACATAAATAGTTTCATCAAACCAACTGTATTCCATTTCCAAACGGAACAGGCCAAAACTTCATGTTCTGAATAACAGAGCACTTGTAGCAGCGAATCATGGAAAAATAAATCCACAGCGAGGCGTGAGAGAGAATAACACTTGCCTGATGATTTTCCTGACATGTTCAGGAGGCATGTCCTCTTTCTGAGTCTCGACAAATCCGAATTTCCTCTTGTCACTGTACCGCTTCGAATTAAGCTGCTGCCATTTTCTAGCCTTCTCCTCGAGCCGCGCCTCCGCATCGGCCTCGGTCTCCATAGGCGCAGGAGGTGGAGGCGGCGGCGGAAGCACCGTGTACGAGGGTTGCGCAGCCGGAGGCGGAGGAATCGGAGGAACGGAAGTTCCCGGCGGCACAATCTGGCCGTTGTTCCACATCTCGAAAGGTTACTCTATCGGAGCTCGAAGCTTCAAAAATTTGATGAGGTAGTGTGGTGTAAATGACTGGAGATAGTTTCAGAGCATGACGTGAGTGGATTGAACGAAGAGCCTTGTAAGGCTCTCTGCACAAGGATTTGTAGGTTCTAGGGTTTATGAGTGAGAGATAAAACAAACAGAGCTGAGTGACTGAGAAGAGGAAACAGAACGATAGTTGGGTGTTCGAAAATTGCTAATAGTTACAAGCTAACACCGCCTCTTTTCTTCGCATACCGCCTTCACCTTTGGGTTAGCGTTAATTGGGCTCCATGTTCAGCCCACTTGTAATAACCCCAACTTTTGGGCATTTCTTTCGGTACCTCATAAATATCAAAATTTCAACTTTGGGTTTGAATATTTTTTCAGATTTTATAATACAGATAATTTTTTTAAATTTCAGATTTTAAAAATATATGAGTGATCATATATTACGTTTTTTATTGTCAGAACATAGGGTATTCGTGGTTTTGATTAAATGTACATTTCAACTAAATATAAAAATTATACGTAATTCGGTCTTGTTTATTTAAACATTAAACAATGTTCAAACTAAATCAAACTCATTTTTCAGTATGGTTTGCAATTTTATTATATATTGTTTGTTAATATATATATATATATATGATCTTATACTTTTAACATTATGGTCTAATGTTATTGATAACTTTTTTTTTTATTTTACAATAATCAAATATTTGTTTTTTTTGAAAATTGTTTATATTATTAAATAGTTTGTTTACTTATATTATGTTATGAGTTTTTTATTGGCAGTGTAATAAAATATAGGAATGATAATGTGAAGTTGATAGTGTGAAGCAGGTTAACTATTTTAATTTGCTGGTCCACTTTAAGCATGTCCTGCATAAGATAATAATGTTTTTTAAATTAAGATACGGTAACAATTAAATACTATAATTTTTTAATAGTGTAGAAAATAATATATTTTTTATATTTTATGTTGATATCAAAATTAAGTTTTCTTCTTACACACACATATTTAGTGTTATTGAAATAATATATAATATAATAATTTTGAAATAAATTGATTATTTCAATTTAATGTTGAATCTATTTTGAAGTATTAGGCCACAAATTAAATTCAACAACTCCATTTAAAAAATTATTCGAATCCATAAAAAAAATTCATTGGTTATAGTTTATTATCAATCTTTTGTTGGTTGGATCTTGAAAATGATTATTAATTCCTAACCGTTAAAACTTAATTTTAGTATGATCTATTTGAAAATAACAATATTATTAATATTTTATTACAGTCAAACTTTTATTGACTCAAGGAATCTCTTTTTTGGTGAGAATAATTAGTACAAAACAAGATGAAAATTTATTCTAGAAAACAATGGTGTTGTAGTAAAAGGAACTTTATTTTTATAATTTAAACAATAAAATTACTTAAACTTACTATTCATACAATCTAGACAATGCAGATATTTAAAATATACTTTATTTCGATTAATTTATATAATTTAAACAATAGGAGAATATGTGAAGTAACAACTTGTCCCGAGTTTGGTTTCCCTTAAAAAATTTAAAGACCTCCCCCCCTATCTCTTTATATCCAATAATAAACTAATTTGTTTATTCTTAAATTATATAAATATAACTTAATTACCTAATTTTAATTTTTATTGATTTCATAAATATTTTATAACATAATATAATTTTATACGATTGTTTCTGATTGAATTGTATACAACTTATAAATCTCTAAAATTTAAACAATAAAATTATTTAAAATATATTATTTATATAATTTAAGCAATAAAAATATTTAAAATATATTTTCTACTTATTTATATAATTTAAACAATAAAACCATAAATTAGGTAATATGTAAAACTGTATACAATTATATTATATTGTATAGCATATACATTTCATTGATTAGTTGATTTTATAATTTTATAATATTTTATTGATTAACGTATTTTAAATAATTATTAGTGATTTTGTTTCATATTTATGTTTTTGAAATATGAAAGGTAGTTAGTGACAATTAAATCCTAGTAAAAGATGTATATAAAATTGTGTATTAGTGACAAGTTAATTGTTAAAAGTTGTAAGACTTTGTTGTAATAATTTCGATATAATTTGATTAAAGGTACTAACGTTGGCTCATGAGTATGATATATAAAATCAAAGTTTGTATATGATGAAGAAGTCATCTTAATTTTAATTTGTTACTCATGTGTTTTGTATTAATAATTGTATATTTTTAAAACTTTTGTAAATCATGCACTTCATGTTTAAGTATTTTTTTTGTAATATTGCCTATAAAAAACCATCAGTAATGTCTCTTCTATAATTCTTTTATATATATATATATATATTTTTTTTTTCTATTATTAATATGTCATTTACAGACAATTCTTACAATTCATCAACAAATTACTATTTTATTATCAATCAAATCATTTTTTTCTTATATTATACATCACATGGATTATAAATAATAAAAAAGTGTTGATATTGGTACATAATTTAAAAATACATGAATAATTAAATTATAGTATGTTTCTTCTGCACCATAAAATCTCAAAATGCAAATCACATTATAGAAGAATCACAAGTTGAAGTTAAATTTTACACCTTTATTTTTGGATAATCTCAAGTACTCTTTTACTATAAATAAGGTTTGTACTACATTGCTTAAACAACAAAAACATCTGATTAAGCATCAATCCATTTTTTATCCCCACACTATCTAAAGTTTTACACGTGTTTATTTACAGTCTGATAATTATAAATGGTGCAAAAAATTGATCAATGAAGGATTAATGCATGATTAAATTAAAGATAAACAAAATTAAGAGGATGATATTAGGGGATGAAAGTTTAGGGTAGATGGCATAGATTGGTGACCGTGGTTTGGGATTTGGAATAGGACAGAACAGGCCGTAACGTAACTTGTTTGTTGGGAACTTGACCTATCCACGAGACGAATATATCACAAATCGATATAAACCCTCATTTGTTCATTCATTCGTTTCCATTGCTGTTTCCCTTCTTCCCCTTTCAACCCTAACCGAGAGCCCTATCTCGTGTGCTTTTGAATTGAATTGGTATTATTATTTGGGGAAGAAAAAAGATAGAATAATAAGAAGAAGAAAAGCGGGCACAATTGTTGCAATTGAACGATGTCTGCTGCGGTGTGCGGAAGCAAGAGATCTTTGTTCGAAGAGCTTCCCCCTTCCCCGCCAGTTTCCAAGAGGCTCCGTTGTTCATCTTCCCCAATTCGTCTCTCTCTCCCTTCCCTCATCGATCACCTTCGCCCTCTCTTCCCTCATATGGATGATCAGGTTTTTCTTCTTTCTTTCTATCTTTTGTTTTTTGTTTTTTGTTTTTTTCCTAATTAAATTTAAATTCAAATTCATCGCTAATTTTTGCTTTCTGTTTTTTTTTTTTCTCATAGATCCTCGAGAAAGCCCTTCAAGAATGTGGTAATGATCTAGACGCTGCCATCAAGAGCCTCCACGGCCTCCGTTTGGGATCTGCCGAAGATAATTCCCAAACTGCTCCTCAACCCCAGGCTAACGCCGTCCACACAGGTACAATTAGGTTTCCGTTATTTAAATCCTCACCAAGACATTAAAGATGATCAATTAGTGTTATTCGTACCCGGGGCTTTTGAATTTCAATTGTGTCTTGTTATCGGCTGTAATTTATTTGATGAAATTTTATGGCTTGATTAAAGGATCTGGATGGTTTGATTTTGAAACACTTGCAGGTGCTTTGGAAGAGAATGGGGATGCTGCTGCATCTGCTTCTGGTGGGGATCAGCCGGCGGCAGACAACTTTCCTGCTGATGGAGCAGAATGGATTGACTTGTTTGTTAGAGAGATGACGTGTGCTACCAGCATTGATGATGCCAGAGCTCGCGCTGCTAGGTTACTGGAGGTTTTAGAGAAATCTATTAGGGCACATGCTAGTTCTGGGGCAACAACTGCCCTTCAAAGGGTATATCTCGTTCTCCAATTACTTGTATTAACTGTACTTGTTTTTAGAATTGAGTCATGGGAATTTGGGAAGGCTCTTGTTTAGATTAGAATAGTTTGTTCTGCATGTTATCTTGTATGTATTAAACTTACGTGTGTATGATGTGTTGCCATCTTGCGTGTAGCTGAGTAATGTTCTCAGTGCATAGCGACATGTTGAAGTAGCAGTTTGGTGATATTAATAACTGATGTGTTAGTTTTGGTTGTTGTATCTCATAAGTGGTTTTTACTTGCAGGAAAATTTGATGCTGAAGGAGCAAATTGAAGCCCTGACTAAGGAGAAAAATTGTTTTAAAAGTGCTTTTAGAATCCAGCTTGAACGTCTTTCCGATTACGAGAATAAAAACCAAGAGTTGCAGCAGTTGAAGCAGTTGGTGTCTCAATATCAGGAGCAGATCAGAACTCTCGAGGTACAGTTTTGTCCTGTTTGACTTCACAGTCGCACAGTTCAGTTTTGATCAAACATTTCATTGCTTCTTGTATTTGGGATTTAAAGTTTGAAATTGAACTATTATCTGCATAAATTTTGAATCCCTTTCCTTTGTAAAATTTAAGAGGAAAGGAGAAAATGCCTTTGTGCTTGCTGATGAATGCTGTGTCCTATGGCTTTGTTGACAGGTGAATAACTATGCTTTGCGGATGCATTTGAATCAGGCACAACAGTACAACTCTTTTCCTGGGCGTTTCCCTCCTGATGCCTTCTAGGGTGATCTGTATGTAGAATGTTAATTGAGGCAGTAAAATAGCTGCACCTGGTTAATTAATTATCCCAGAGAAAAAAAGGCGTGTTGCTGAATTCTTCCAGTTTGTGTTCCTCCTGTAGGTCAAGGAATGGTAACTGTTCCAACAGTTCAGGCGTGATTTGGATAGATTTGACACTATAGATGAGAGCATTCGTCAGTTAATTCAATTATTTATCACTACTTTAGCATTGAGATTTAAGTGTACTGTAATTACTAAGAATGTTAAGATCACTTTGATGTACCACCACTACAGTCTACTACCAATTATGTTTTTAATTCTGAGTTTACTATTTTCGATTATCACTATTGCAGTGGTTATTCCATACATGATACTATTTATTTCCATGTAGAGATGATATACTAGCTCCACAAGTTTTGATTGGCTAAATGATTGAGTTTGTGCTTTGTACATTTTTTTTTATTTCTGGGAAACTTAGTCGTAGAGGTGTAACTTAAAGTTTGTTTTTCATATGGAAATGCTTGTAATCCAGATTAAGAAAATACAAAAGAAGACGATGTAGCAACAATTTGTTTTGGAAACGATGATCGTTACTACTACTTAAAACATTTTGATTAGTTCATTTTATCCATTCTTTTACTAGGCATTTTCTTAAACTCAATATGTAGAAGTACATAATAACTACAAGGACTAGTAAAAGAGTTTCTGATGCCAAAAGGTGTTTATACTATTAATTCTATAATTTATGTTGAAATTTCTGCAATAGTGTTTGGAATGATTTAAATTTTATAAATAGTTTGATTTTTTAAGATAACCATGATACTTTTATTCGGCAAGTGTTGTTCAACATCGCCTAAAAATATTACTGATAAAGGAACAAGTAAATGGGATTATGATTTATTAGCTTAATTGAAAATATTATTAGTTTTGTAGTGAGTGTGTTTTAGTAATGTTATCAGTATTATAAGAGGGTTGGGTTAATAACCAATATTTTATAGCTTGTTTTTCTTTTTGTAGAAATATGTTAATAACTATTTCCAAGTTTATTAAAAAAAACTATTTTCAAGTCGAAAATAATCAAACCATTGAGAAACTAAAAGAAAAATATTAATTTTCTCTACATGATTAGATCACTAGCTTCTTATTAAGTAACTTGACAAGTTTAGTAATGAAACAACATAAAATGACAAGTTTAGTAAATTAATAAGTGGTGAGAAGTGGGTTTAATGAAAATAAACTATGTTAAGAAAATGTCCCTTAGATTTTTTTCTTTAAAAATTATTTACACAATTTTTTTCCAGTATTATATTCGATCGAATATGAAGATTATTTTTTTTTTTTCGAGAATTTGATAGATAATTGATCCTTTTCAACTTGAGCTTCCCCCCCTATTTTTCAGGAGTTTTCAGCTATTCAATTGGAATCAAGGCTTAGTAAAGGGGATCTTAAATAATGCTAATATGAATGTAGGTGGTTCTGGATAATACTCTCTTATGTCAGCGTATAGCAGTAGATCATTGTTTCTTTCAGTGGGTTAAAGGTGTTACTTTTGAAGATGAATTCTTTTGTATGGTTGGCAGCTCAAGATAATATTCCTTCCATTATAAATATTGCTCATAGAAATGTAACGATGATGCAATTTGCAAGAGGGATTGAAGATACACAATATTTGTTGTTCGGAACGTAAATGATCATATATGTTGTGGGGTCACCGTTGAATTGGTGGGGGTGTAATATAGGTACGAAAATGGTCATGAAAGTGTGGTATACAAATATATGGATTTTATGACTAAGTAGTGATTCATTAATCTTTACTGAATAAAGAAAATGGGTGGATGAGATGTTGGGTTTAGTACATATGGAATCATGCAAATAACTTTATGAAGAGAGATTTCAAAGGTACACTTGACAAATTGGATAAGAATCATACACTACATAATCCTCAAGCTCACATTTAATTTTATGGACAAACCTTTTGCTTTGATTCATTTCAGATTGTTACAGTTGGTATAAGAGGATGAGGAGTGTGTTTTTGTGTTTGTGGTGTGGTTATGATTTCTACCAGATATATCTATAAAAAAATATTAATATCAATATGACATTTATCAAACAGTGACAGAAAGAATTGTTGTGAGAAATTAAGATGGGAGCATGTTGTACGGTTTTAATGTAAAGGAAAAGAGTATTTTTTTTCTTCCCTTTCATATACTCATTATGAGCATTATATACTCAGTTTTTTAATAAAAAAAAGTTAACTTTTGTTTATAGAAAAAGAATTCAGCTTCATTCAATTTTTATTAAATAAGGTAGATCTTTAAGGATTGATGTTATATAATAAAAAGCATGTGTTAATTTACAAAAACGAGTGTAGTTTCTTGTATCAAAAATCAAATGAAAATATTACTAAATATTTAAATATTTATGACTTATTTTAACTAAAAAATTATATTTTGTTACGAGTCAAGTATTTGTTTATAAAATAACAGTATATTATTTGATGCTTGTAATATAACATAGCATTATTTAGAAAATAATTCTGGAAATATAAATTAAAGTTGAAAAAAAAAGTAAAGAAAAATTTAATGATTTAAAAATTGAGTAGAAATAAAAATAATATTTTGGAAAAATAAAATTAAAAACTTTTCTTCACACATAAAACACCTAAATTTAAATTAATTAGTTTTATGATTAACAAATTAATATTTGTTTTATTTTAAATAATAAATTTAAATTCATATAATAATAACGTCAAATAACACAAAAATAATTGCAAATATAAATGAAACAATAACTAAAATGAGCAAAAATTATAACCATGTCAAAAAGAAAAACAGTACCCGAAAAAATGTAATAATATACAAGAAACCATGTTTATTCATTCAAGAAACCATGTTTATTCTAGAAACTCTTACAATTCTCCAAATTTTTGGTGAACTTGATTAATTTTTTAATGAACCCTATCAAAATTTGGACAAACAAAAATATTTAAATGGATTAAATCTTGTCGTAGTTCTTGTATATCACTAACAACGGAAGTAAACACAAAATAAATATAAAACACACCACTGAACAAAAACACATTTGACGAAAATAATAATTTAAAAAACAATTATCATACTCAAATTAAAAACAATACACACCGAATTAAAAACTACTTGATTAAACATTCGATGCCATTCTTAATCATTGAACATAAACACATGGAAATAATTAAATGTTAGAGTTTTACAACATATTATAAATTATTGAAAGCTAAAATATCAACCACTCTTACTCATCAACTCAATAAATGATTAACCAGGAGTGTGACGATAAATCAGGAAGTTACCTATATATGTGATGAATTATTGCAGAAAAATTCATAAACTTAAACATTATATGTTCATACAATAATTCTACATTATGCATTGTTGAATTACACCTCATTGTGTTGAATTTATTTTAGAAATTTTTCTACCAGTCTTTGTAACGACGGCACACTACTATGGAAGAAAGATTAAGAAAAAAGAAAGATTAAGAAAGTCTTGGATTATATGTGTCAATCTATAACAGAAAAAAATATATATTAATCAAATATCATGTGTTATCCATATAATTTGCTTCAAGTTCATTGTTGATATCATGATCTATTTTTTTTTATGGATAATACAACTTTGTTATAGAGTCGTAGTAGCTTTTCCATTATTTTTCTTCTTGTCATAAACAAAGTGCTCTTGGGTTAAAAAAAACAGTGAATCTACCAAAATATATAATCATAAAAAACTAAAACTCTTTTATTTTCCTTCATAAATGTTGTAAAACAAAAGAAAAACAAAAAAAGTTATATTTAATAATTTCTTCTCCTTTATTTTCTCCTATTTTACGAGACCATGTTAAAAACATTTTGTAATATTGCTCTTTTATCAGACCACACAACTTATCTTGTGGGTCCCACGAAGTCTCTCCTTTTCTGGTTCGTAGCAATAGCAACGCCATAAAAGCTGACCTTTATGCTTGACACACCTAGCCTAGTTCCCACCCACACACGCGCGCAGACGCAGAGTGGGTAAAGCAAAATCATGAACACAAACACAAACAAACTTTCTCCGCACTCTTTTTCATCTTCTTAGTTATCACTATTCTCCCATTCGTTCCTTCCATTTCTTCATTCATTCAATGGCCGTTGCAACGCTCTCTCTGCTTCCTCCCTCCACTTGTCCATGCTTCTGCGGCACCGTCCATCTCCGCTCTCACAACAGCTTCATTTCCATTAACTCCTCTTCTTCTTCCTTTTCCTTCTCCTCAATTTCCAATCCCAACCTCGCTCCCACGCGCCGCCGCTTCCACACTGTCTTCGCCGCTTCCTCCGACTACTATTCCACTCTCGGAATCTCCAAATCCGCCTCCGGAAAGGAAATTAAAGCGGCCTATCGAAGGTTAGCTCGTCAGGTATGCATCCAATTCAACTTCTCTAAAATTCATTGCGAATCCGAAGTTGATTCTGAGCCTCCGGTGGCGAATTAGAAATTGCAAGGGAATTCGAGTGCTTATTTAGTTATTCGATGCGAATCGTTGCGATTTCGTGGCTACTTGTTGAACTTGAACTGTGCAATGCACCTGATAGGGTATTCGAATATTCCTAATTAGCCTGATTTTGTGTTTACCGTTTTCTCTTCAGTATCATCCTGACGTAAATAAGGAGCCCGGGGCGACTGAGAAGTTCAAAGAGATTAGTGCTGCGTACGAGGTTTGCATGGAAACTACAGTGCTGACTATTGTGTTATGCTATGCTTGTCTTCTTTACTAGACCTGTATGCTTGTTTAGCATCACTTTCGAAAGCAATCCGCTGATATTTCGCTTTAGCAAATGATGGATGTGGTGTTTAGGAATGCTAATACGTGTGCCGTTTTCTTTTATTATTTTAGTTTTCTGTAAATTTTACATTAGAGGGACATTGGTTTGGTCTATAATTATCAGTAATTTGTTTTTTGAATCTAAAATTTGGGGCTTCAGCTGCCTCTGACTAGATCCGATATTTTTTCTCCTTTTAATTCTAAGATTTTCATATCGGAATCAATGTTTGCTTTTGAAATATTTTCATAAATTTTCTTGCATTTTGTGGTCGTATCTAGGACAGCCAATATAAAGCATCTTTGGGCCATTAAAAAAAGGGAAAAACCTAGATGCACTTCCTTAGGTACTCTTGGTGTTGTTCTCCATTTGAACATGGAGTTTCACTTCCGTAACCTTTGAGTACCTTTAATGGAAATGTTTATTATGCAAATTATTAAAAGGAAATTCCATTTCTAATTGGAAAACAGTGGGAAAAGTACATTAATTGCACCTACATTTTCTCAATGAAAAGTGGGCTACTATTCTAAAATATCTGAATGTTTTTAAGAAGATGACTGATCAAATCACAACATGTCACATTTCAAAGCTTAGATAACAAAAAAGTGATTACCACCAAATCATAGTTGTGTATTTTGTAGTTCAAACTCATACTCTTATTTATTTACCTTTTTATGTGCTGTATCTTAAAAGGACTCAATATCAAAAGTTTTATGACAGTCTTTACTTGTTACTCTTTCCTTGGAAATGTCTGGGACTTCTAGATTATTCTGGAACACTGGCTTGAACCAGTCTTGGTAGTCATAACTGTATACCACTGAGTGCTAGTTATTTTAAATTATTTTTGTGATATCAGTTTTTGAATTATGAATCATAACATTGTCAGGTGCTATCAGACGATAAAAAGAGGGCTTTATATGATCAATATGGCGAGGCAGGAGTTAAGAGTGCAGTTGGAGGAGGGTCAAGTGCCTATACGGTATTATTTTTATATAAGTTTTGGGAGCACTACATATATGAAAGGATGAATTACCATAAAATAATTCGCTGGTCAGCAGAAATTGTGGTTAATATAGTGATAGATCCAATGCACATAAGTTGTCTTATTTTTTGGGAAAAAAATTGCATCTTACTTTATCCAACTTCTTTTGGTGCTTCTCTAAGGTAGCTTTATATTCAACAATCCTTTTATTGCAGACAAATCCATTTGATTTATTTGAGACATTTTTTGGGCCAAGTATGGGTGGCTTTGGTGGCATGGATCCAACTGGATTTGGAACTCGTCGTCGTAGTACTGTTACTAAGGGTGAAGACATCCGGTGAGTTGAGGGCTGTTGGTTATTCTTTTTTACCATTTTCAGGTGAATGATTACTATATTTAACTAGTTAAAATAAATATTGGTAGTGCATGAAAAAAACCTTCTTGACACAATTTGTATAAACTTTTCAAGAAATACTTTTAATAGAAGAAAATAAGAAGATAAGATGAATCAAAATTTTTCCATAATCAAAATCAATTTTCCGCCTCAACTGTTTTATAAGTTTTTTTTTTTTTCCTAACTTATCAAAAAGTTGAGTCCATCAGTTATTTTTAATTTACAGGAGAAGTTTGGGCTCTTATTCTACATTGATCTTTTGAATATTTAGTATTTGCTGTGCTCAATGGACATTACTTGATTTATATATAGCTAATTCCAACTGGTGAGGTTAGACTTAGTAAAAGAAAATACAAACTTGACAACAGTAATAGATGGTTTCCTTCAAGTTCCTTTTTAGTCTCCATCTACAGTGTACCCATTTCATAGTGTTAAAAATCATTCAACCTTCTTTCCTCATTGATGTCCGTGTAGGTTTCGTACCAATATTTCCAATACAATATATTTTGTCCTTTTTTTTCTCTTACTTTGTAATGGTCTTCCTTAGGACTGAAGGTACAAGGAAAAAATTCACAAAGAGGGAAAAGAGCTAATGATTTGGTTGGGGTAAGAGTATTGATTAAGGACAATGATTCTATGTGAGACAATTAGTTGACTCCCAAAACAATTCTACATGTGATACAAAGGGTAAGAGTATTGATTAAGGACAATGGTTCTATGTGAGACAATTAGTTGACTCCCAAAACAATTCTACATATGATACAAACCAAGAGCAGAATTGGGGAAAAGAATAGAACTATTTTTGTTGATAGATTGAGATTTAACAGAAGAGATCTCTCTCCTCCAATGATTTACCCTTCCTAAGCACTGATTTTCTCCTTCACAGAGAAAATCTCAATTTCCAAAATGGCAAGATAGAATGCATCCTTTCCCCTCACATTCTCTTATTTAACTTACTAACCCCATATTAACTAACTAGTTCTTATAACCGTCCTAACACATAAAACAATTTTCTCCAATTATTATTTTATGAGTATTTTATATTATATTCTATCATATCAATTCTGCATTACGAGATTTGATAGTTCTACATATGGAAATATTGTATATTCCAAACTGTGATTTGAGATGATTTGTGATTCAAATGTCAACAGGTATGATTTTTCCTTGGAGTTTTCTGAGGCAATTTTTGGAACAGAGAAAGAATTCGATCTTTCTCATTTGGAAACATGTGAAGTCTGTACTGGTACCGGACTAAAAGTAGGTGCCAAGATGAGAGTATGTTCAACTTGTGGTGGGAGGGGTCAGGTGATGAGGACGGAGCAAACACCTTTTGGGTTGTTCTCACAGGTAATTTTAGTTCCTTCCTCATGGGTCAATTTATAAATTTTTTCCCTTTAATTTTGTATGCTGTACTGTTGTGTCTTCCAAACAAGTTTCTCCAAAGGGGGGCAGACATTCTGCATGTCCCTTTGTAATTTTCCATTTCTTTTCATGAATTGTAGACATCATCACGCTTTATTTATGGGAATTATTGATTTATGTTGCAATTGGTTATATTACTTCATCATCACTCATATATTCATCGTGATTTTGTACATAGTTTTATTACACAAGGTCAAAACCTTGTACTTTTCGTCTGCCCAAGAGTACTATTCTAATCTAATCTAATCTAATCTAATCTCTTTCTCAATACTAGGTTTCAGTATGTCCAACCTGTGCAGGGGATGGAGAAGTCATATCTGAATATTGTCGAAAATGCAATGGTGAAGGGCGAATACGGGTTAAGAAAAGTATTAAAGTTAAAGTTCCTCCTGGTGTTAGCTCAGGCAGTATTTTAAGAGTTTCTGGGGAGGGTGATGCTGGACCAAGAGGGTATGCTGTTTCTATATTAATGATTGGTATTCGTATTGTGAAAGTCTTTGACCAACTATTGCATAATAGTTATATTGAGAATTTGTGTGTTTTGCTTTTATTGTAATTGTAACATGGAATACACACTTCCCTCAGTGAGAAAGTTTGTCTTGCTCTCTGATGAAGGAAAGATGGATCTTCAAAGTAAAAGGAGCATTAATATGTCCTGCTAAATCTAAAGAAACGTAAATAAGGAAAGAAAAGACATCCTCACAAGTGTAGCTGTCCAGGGATGGACAAAAGCCCCCATCAAAAATTGAGCACATATCTATAGTAAATGACTCTTAAGGGTGGGATGCAAACAATGCCGTACAGCCTACTCCATATGTAAATTACCTAATGGGAAATGTATGTACAGATAGCAACATATTGGTCATAAACTATCCTAATGCTTCTTTAAATGGAGATGGTTTACTTGTATGTGCATTTAGACTATTTTATTCTTCAAAACATGATCTGGAAGTTTCTATATATCTTGTCATAGCAGGGGCCCTCCTGGAGATCTTTACGTCTATCTCGACGTGCAAGAGATACCTGGAATTCAAAGGGATGACATTAATCTCCTGTCAACATTATCAATCAGTTATCTAGATGCAATACTGGGTACTGTTGTGAAGGTAAGTTAATTTAGTCAGTACTATTGCTTTGATCTCGAGTATTTTTTTGGGTCATTTCACGTAGGCTAGACACTTTTATTCCTCTTAATTTCAGTGGAAATAACATTATCCCAGTAATTTTCATTGTTATACATGTTACCACGTGTAAAACTTGACACCTGGCATAGTTCCCCTGATCTCTGGTATTCTATTCAAGCCTTAAAGTAATTTTTTTTTTTTTTTGCCAGAATAGTGCTATATCTGCTCATATAATACTTACACTCATATATTCCTTTGGATGGAAACTGTGGCATGATAGATAGATATATACGGAGGAGTTTGTGTATGTTTCCCGTGTTGGCCCTTGATTGTAACTGGTTCAACGACACTTTGTTCCACCAGCTAGTAATTTTGTTGCCTTGTGAGTCTCATAAAGAATCAAAACTTAAGTTACCAAATAATATTTTTGCAAATATGTTTGACTAATAAGATTTTGTATGACCGAATATACAGTCTTCCCTTTTTTTTTATATATTTTATGATATTTATTGCTTTTTATTATTGAATGTTAAGTTACAAGGTTTAACGTATGCTAGATATTTAATTATTTTTCTCCTAGCTTTTTTGTATTTTGATATATCATTGCTGGTGTGAGCTGTTAATAATTTGTGCCCTCACTATCGCCGGATTGAATTTGGTACCTAAACAGGTAAAGACAGTTGAAGGCATTTCGGAACTACAAATACCTGCTGGTACCCAACCTGGAGATGTCCTCGTCCTTGCTAGAAAAGGTGTACCAAAATTAAATAAACCATCAATACGTGGTGACCACTTATTTACTGTTAAAGTTACGATACCAAAACGTATTAGGTAATGAGTCTTTATGTATTGTTCTTTTGTACATTTCTGATGAATCTATATCAGAGGTTTGATATCAATTGCCTCTGCACTGCTGCATCTTTAGTTCAAAGGAGCGTGAGTTGCTTGAAGAACTTGGTTCTCTAGGTGACCCAAGCAGACGATTAAAATCCCGGCCTAAGACCCACTCTTCAAGTAGGTGGTTTTTTTTATTATTGACATATCTGTTAGTCTTCCACCCTCCCTATTCTACAATCTATAAGAACATTTAGTCATTTGACAGCTTTAATCTTTTATATAACATAACATTTGGTCAGGTCTTTGCAAACGTTTTCATGTTGCAATAGAGAAATCCTAGAATGCAATGAGTAGACACTATATGTTTGTCCTGTGAACCATCTTTTTACCTTCTGCAGCAGGTGGAACGGATACTCCTACACTTAAAAAGGATGAAAGTCCAACAGCAACAGTAGAAGAAAAAAGTGAGAAATCAGAAGACGAAAACGATGTGTGGAATAAATTGAAGGACTTTGCTGGGTAATATTGCTCATATTTTATTTTAATATTTCCATCAATGTGTAGGGAGAGCCTTGGATTTTCATAAGCCAAAAACTTCAATTCTGATTTTAATACCTAATTTATGCAGAGAAACACTCCTCTTTTCATAAAAATAATCAAATAAAGCATTTCAGTTTTAGTAGGACGGGTTTAAAGAATCTCCTTAATAAATATACCATGAGCTCTTGAAAGGACTTGTACTTCTGTCGTGTATAAGTTTGAACATAGTATATGCCCTTTAATCTATATCAATTTATTTCCGTACTCCAGTGCTATTATTCCATGTAAGAAATGATTCTTAGTATATGAGTGTGTTTCTCATTGAGTTGATGCATCGAATAGAGATTTTTGCTTCTATGTTTGATCGTTGATGCTTTTTACTATTGTTTGAGTCCTCACAAATGGTTTGACAAGAAAAGACATGCTGAACTGGAAAGGCTTATCCGTGCAGATTGATAGATTGTTTTAGATGTGCCGTTTATTGTAATTCTATGGGATGCTAAATTCCCGAAAAAAAATTGTTTGTACTGGTCCTACTGTCAGATTGAAAGTTTCTTGGGCCATTGATATTTAGTAATTGTTTCATTCACGTGTTTGTTGAGTTGACTGCAATGTCTGAAACTTACTGTTACTGAAACCTGCAGATCTGTGGCAAATGGAGCTTTAAAGTGGCTGAAAGATAATCTCTAGTCCGATGGGGTTGCTGGGTGGAGCAGAATCTTCAAGATGTGGTGTACCAAATACGTGGGTTTGGAGTTCTTATGGTTTCAGCAGTTACTGGAAGGAAAGGAACTAATGGAGACAACATTTTCTTCAAATGCTTTAACTGAATTTTAGCTACGCGGCAAAATCAAACAAGTAGTGATGCTTATTCTTTTATTTGTTTTTTATGTGTAAATTTTGGAACTAGACGATTTATACAGAAAACTTGTTCAAGGATCGTCAAATGGTACTCTATGAGCAAGTTGCACTAAGAAAGCCTAGTGTACATCTCAAATAGTCGCATATCTGTATATTTTTTTATATACACATTGAACAACTAAGACATTAAACTAGTTTCTACATTGATATTTCTAAATGAGATAAATAACATTTGATTATTGAAATTGACTATCGAATTATTTCAGTTTTTAATATTAAGTAGCCATCGATTTGAACTGTGACTTGGGTAATTGTCAGTTAGTGTTTTAGAATGCATAATTTAATGATTAAGGACCTAATCAACTGATGATAGTCAAATTTAATGATTAAATGGATCATATTTGTCAAACTTATATACTAGATTACTTGACTTTATATTCTATTTCAGGTTAAAAATTCAAAACCTATATCTAATATTTTATGGGCAGATTTCAGACTGGCCTAGTTATTCCAATTCGGCCTAGTTTTGTAACCTCTACATTACTCAATGCATTTTTTATAAATAAAATTTTAGGCATCGTTGTGAAAAAATTAAAAAAAAAATGTAGTTTCATTTCTGTCACCTATTCTTTTTCATTATTATTTTAATATCTACATTTGAGAATTTGAATGCAAAATTGTATATACAAATAAATTTTTTGCTTTTGTAATTTATTGCAAAAGTATTTTTTAAATAATTCAAACATGAAGTTATCTCAAACTTTCAATTTATTCATTTAAACATAATTTTTTTCTATGTGAATTTATTTATTATAATAATAATAAAGTATAAATCACATGTTAAAACAGTATTTTTAATGGCTGATTCAAACCCGCCACTAGTTTTCCATCAAGTCAGATTGGATAGTCTGTTTTTTTAGTATTACTATTAATATTATAAGAGTTAACTTTATACTGTTGTAGAAATTATGTGGACTTTAAAAATAAAAACTATGTGAACATATACATTCAAGTTATGTCAACATATATGTATCCAGGAATTATGTTTTAAGGATCCACTATATCTCTTCACTTCTCACTACTAATATATATCTAATTAATCAAATCACTTAAATTATGATACTTGCTAGTTTGAAAAATAAGATATTTTAACCAAAACTATATTATAGCAATGACATCGTCAAATTTGACATAAATATTTGGCATATCAAATATAAATTATCCTAACGAAAAATAATAGATTATTGGAATGTCCAACCAGTCCCAAGACTATCAACAACAATGAACAATATAGTGTCCTTTTCTGAAGAGAAAAGGTAGAGTTTCCTGGACAAAAAAATGGAATACCAACTGCAGTTTGATGTTTCTAATAACTCGATATCTAATATTAACTAGTTCATACTTGATTTCTTTGACAACATGTCCAATTTTTGGGATGTCCATTGCCAGATAAATCATGCAGTCGCATTACAATATATTGTATCAGTATCTCACTAATTCGATTATGATTCATAAACAAATAAATGAACAAAATTCCTATTGGTCTGTACGACTTTCCTTGATCAAAAGAAAGACAGCAACAAGCACAGGAGTTAAGATGATGATGAGAGCTAGCACAAGGTTGGGAGTAGTTATCTCAGGGAAAAGAGCGCTCCCATACTTGATTGCACCACCACCCGCGAAAGAAGCCGCTACTAGTTTTCCCACATACACTAAATCCTCCTATTTTACATCAAACAATAAAAAAAAATCATTAATTTAATTGCTTGTAATAATTAAAAAAAAAAGATTTTTTTATTTAATTTTACTTGAGAAGAAGAGGTGGAGTTTTGATCCTCCGATTTTGGTTCCACAGCGCGAACAACAACACAAGAAGAGAACCTATTGAAGCGAATGGGCATTGGGATTCGGAGGAACAAGGGCGTGTTTGGCTTGCTAACTCCGTGGCTGTTACACAAAAGCCTCCAACTCCAACCGATCTCTGAAACTGCCATATCTTTTCCCTCACCACACCCACCACAAACAGCTACTACCTATTTACATAACATAGTGGGCGATTGCTTCATGCACCCCATTAAATGCTTCCTGCACCCGTTAACTTTTCAAAATTCCAATTATATCCTTAACAGTTTTGTATGACTGACTTGTTCGGAAAGAGTGTGAATTGTTTTAAAAATATAGATAAGCAATATAAATATGTTGGCCGATGTATTTCGAAAAAATCTTTTCAAAAAAAAAAAAACATGTATAATAAAAAAAAAACTCTTTTCAAAAGTTAAAAAATTATTTCAGAATACCTTTCCTGGAAGACACTTTTATCTTTTCATGTTAATAATGGAGTGCAGAAAGTGAATGATAGGGTGCAGGAAGCAACTGTCAACATAGTGCGAAGAGACATAAAACGTGGGCTAGGAAACAAAAGCCCAATACAGCCCAGGCCCATTAGTGGTTATAGTTTTCTTTTTTCCTATAATGCCCTGCTGGTTTTACCGGCAGGGGGAAGAGACAGTGAGAAAGAGAGCAATATCTGAATCTGAAATCGTAACCTTCTTGTTCCTGTTGCTTTGAAACCCTAATCTCGAAACTGAATCGTTGAAGCGAAGAACAAGATGGTTCTCGCGGAGTTAGGGGGGAGCATTTCGCGTGCTCTCCAGCAGATGAGCAATGCCACGGTGATCGACGAGAAGGTGCTCAACGATTGCCTCAACGACATCACTCGCGCTCTTCTCCAATCCGATGTTCAATTCAAGCTCGTTCGCGACATGCAGACCAACATCAAGAACATTGTCAACCTTGACGATCTGGCTGCAGGTCACAACAAACGCAGGATCATCCAACAAGTACTTTTTCTTTTATCGGTTTTTCTATTCGTATAATTGAATAAGTAATTGGTGATGTGTTTGTTATTATTGCTTATGCCAGTAACACTTTCTGGATTGTGTTTCTGTTTGTAGGCTGTGTTTAACGAACTCTGCAAGATACTAGACCCTGGGAAGCCCTCTTTCACTCCCAAAAAGGGGAAAACAAGTGTTGTCATGTTTGTTGGTTTGCAAGGTCTGTTGCCAAATTTGAATTCTGTCAGGCTTTTTGGTTTCTTATGTTATATGAGCTATCCTCAATAATTTGTAGCATTTTTCAGCTTCGATTACTTGTTCTGTCAACTTTAAACTCACGGACAAACGTAAAAGTATATTATAATTTCTAATGAATTCAGGTTCTGGGAAAACCACAACCTGTACAAAATACGCATATTATCATCAGAAGAAAGGCTGGAAGCCAGCTCTAGTATGTGCAGATACTTTCAGAGCTGGTGCATTTGATCAATTGAAGCAAAATGCAACCAAAGCTAAGATCCCTTTCTATGGAAGGTACTTGTTGTTGGTTACTGTTTTTTGTATATAGGCTCTGGTATAGTACAATTGGCTTGTTAATGAATGAACAAAAAAAGGTAAGGACAAAGTAAATTGCTGGCCCCATAAAAATACTAGGTAATTATGTCATATCTTACTTCCATAGAGCAAACTTATCATCTGCCCTCTGTGTAGTGTTGTCTTATAAATTTACACTTTCCTGTCTTTAATCTTTACTTTTTGAAAGGGGGCATCCGTATTGAACCACTGTTTATTCTTTTTCAAGTCATTGAAGGTTATCTCGATATGTTGTGCTTAATATTATCTGTTTACGGAACCTTCTATATTAGTTGCATTTTCGTCGTCTTTGATTTCAATGTTAGTAATTATTTCAATGTTGTGCCCCCATTTCTCTGCAGCTACATGGAATCTGATCCTGTAAAAATTGCAGTGGAAGGTGTGGAGAGATTCAAGGAAGAAAACTGTGATCTTATAATTGTTGATACCAGTGGGAGGCACAAACAAGAAGCTGCTCTTTTTGAAGAAATGCGTCAAGTTTCAGAAGCAACGGTATTTCCCTTTTTTTATGTGTTTGATATTTATTTCCAAAATCCATTAAATGATAATATATGTCTATGTTGTTCAGAAACCAGATCTTGTTATATTTGTTATGGATAGCAGTATTGGTCAGGCTGCTTTTGATCAAGCCCAAGCATTTAAACAGAGTGTTGCAGTTGGAGCTGTAATAGTTACCAAAATGGATGGCCATGCAAAAGGTGGTGGTGCTCTTAGTGCGTAAGTGTTATGCGGATAATTGTATAATATTTGATAGCAACCTTTGCCTTTAGAAACAAGATAATTTAATAGCTAAGTAATCTTATATGCAAATGAACTCTCTGTTCAAATGAACAAATTTAAGTGTTATGAACACTTTATACAAGTTAAAGCTTTACAAGTATAATGCACTTGCACTTGTCTGACATTCATAAACGCAAGTGTATTGCATAATTTTCAATCTAAATTTGAACTACCCTGGTGATGTAAAATATTACATATACACAAGAGAAATTAAAATTTATATCATCTAAAGGATTTGGAAAATTAATATTATAAATTGATGTGTTCGTGTGCGAATATGTATTGTCTGGTGATCTGGATACCTTACTCTTGTTAGTTTTATATATGTGCAGTGTTGCAGCAACAAAGAGTCCTGTCATATTCATTGGAACTGGAGAACATATGGATGAGTTTGAAGTTTTTGATGTTAAGCCATTTGTCAGTCGTTTATTAGGTGTGTATTTCTTTTTTCTTTTTTTTTTCACATCTAATACATTATTATTCATCAAGAACATGCTGTGGGTTTTTATGAATATTTAATCTCTAGTCTTGTCAAATGGCTTTTGAACTAGGAATGGGTGACTGGTCTGGGTTTATGGACAAGATTCAAGAAGTTGTTCCTATGGATCAACAACCCGAACTACTTCAAAAGCTGTCAGAAGGAAACTTCACCTTGAGGATTATGTATGAGCAGTTTCAGAACATACTTAAAATGGGTCCTATCAGCCAGGTTATTACTCATTATACATTTGACGAAAGAGACACTAACAAGTGTTTGCTTGATCGTTCCTATATAATTCCCCACTTATAAGGTTGCTATATCATGTAATTAACTTTTTAGTTATTTAGGTGTTTTCTATGCTTCCCGGATTTAGCGCCGAATTAATGCCAAAAGGCCGTGAGAAAGAAAGCCAAGCAAAAATAAAGCGGTACATGACAATGATGGATTCAATGACAAACGAAGGCAAGCATTAAGTTTTTATTGTTGTGATCAACTTTATGCATACATGATTTAGGTTCTCATTGGAATTACATACCCTTACGTGCTAACCATTAATTGCTGATACGTTTCAGAGTTGGATAGTTCGAACCCAAAGCTCATGAATGAATCACGTATGATGCGGATAGCTCGAGGTGCAGGTCGTCAAATTAGGGAAGTGATGGAGATGATGGAAGAGTACAAACGTCTTGCTAAGATATGGAGCAAAATGAAAGGGCTAAAAATACCGAAGAAAGGTGAAATGAGTGCCTTATCCCGAAATATGAATGCCCAGCACATGAGCAAAGTCCTCCCTCCGCAGATGCTGAAACAAATCGGTGGCATGGGCGGGTTACAGAACTTGATGAAGCAGATGGGTTCTGCCAAAGACATGATGGGAATGGGAGGATTATTTGGTGGTGGCGGTGATTAGTTAAGTTGATTGCCTGATGAGCTGATAATTATTGCCGACCATGGTCAGACGTTTTAATTCTTTTTTACTAGACTTAGTTGATCATGTTATGCAATTCGATCAGCGTTGGATGTCTCATCTGCTAGCTGCAACTATTTTTGTAAAATTAAATTGTTTTCCCATGTGTGTATATTATTTATTTAGTATACAGAGCAATGGCTTTTAGATTTGTAGATTACAATCGATGGATGCAAGTCCAATAGTGACAATACCGCATTGACTTCAACTATCATGAGTTTTGGCGGAACAATAAACGCTTGAAATCAACTCAAGTATACATGCAGAGCATTTATTTATTTTTTCGTTCACTAAATATGATGAAAAAAATACAGGTGCAAAAAATTATAGGCCATAATTAACATTGTAACTCAGTAATAGATAAGGTGTAGGCTTGAACATGCTATCTTTCCAAGAACTTGCTTAAGACAGTTTTTTGCAAATGGATTTCTTCCCCTTCCTCTTCAGAATTGGCATTTGTATTTAGAGCACAACGTATAACTGAATTGACTTGTTTCCTCAAACTGGCATTGTCTACAAACATATGTGCCAGCATCTTCCTCAATTCATCATAAGTTTTCAAAGTACTGTCGGTAGTGGTATCACGGGTCTCTTCCACAGCAACAACAGCATCCTCTACATCTTGTGCTAAGAGCTGTGCCTGTTCGCCATATTTGCAGTCATCATGTAATCAAAACAGTGAGTATAGAAGGGGCAGAAGGATATGTATGACAGGGCAGAATGCAGTAAACAACGAATAACCCTAATGGTGATTGCTACGTAACCACAGCCTCTATTACTCTAGATGATAATTTGCCGATGGAAAAAAAGAACTCTGGATGATAACGGCTATCACGTGAACAGATGCCAATGGAATGCAATGTCCAATGACGGAGCTAGTTAGAGAAGGGAGTAAAGAGGAAAAACCAGAGAGGGGAAGGGGAAACGTAGAATAATTTTCACGAGTGTGATAATGGATAAATAGATTTTATACGCAATAAGTAAAATGATGATCACTTACAGAAGCATAATGCACAAACGCAAAGCATAAAAACCAGAACAGAAGTAAATAGCCTGCCACGTATTTACCAAGCGCCCCAGAAAGTAAATATCAAAGGACAAAATTGTTGCTCAAGATCCATATCATACCTCTGCAAGCAAGAGACCAATCCGATTATCCGATGTTGCTAATAAATCCAGAGCATCAGATGGCGAAGTGTCTATATTTAGTTTATCTTCCTCTTCAACAAGGAAATTTACACTGCACTCGCGAAGTCTCGTCTGAAGGATTGCACACTCATGCAGCAACTTCGTATTAGCATTATGTGAATTTTCCATTCTTTGCTTTTCCTTCTGGAGAAATCTCTGAATAAGAGTAAAAGCAATACCATGAAAACAATTGGATTTCCAAGCAGGACCCAACATATTTGAACCACTTTTTCATTAAAAAAAGGTACGAAATAAGAAATTTCAATTCTTTGTGAAAAAAATGCAAATATTCTGGAAGGAACTAGTCAAATTAGATTATTAATTGCGTCTATTCATCACCTCTTTCCCAGGGAATCAGTCAAATTGATAGTTCCCTAGTCTAAATGTATTAAAAAAAAAAACATTCAGTACTAGTTGCAACGTAAAGAAACCAGAAAGGACTATACCTCCAAATCTAACTTCTCCTTGATCAATTCACTGAGCTGCTGTTTCAGTTCTAACTCACAACTTCTAAGGGATTTTACCTCCTTAATTAAAACCTTCATATCTGTCTTTGATTTCATCTCAAAATCATCATGATGTTTCTGCAAGCTCTGAAGTTGTTCTCTAGCTTCATCGAGTTCTTGCTGCAACATTTGCTTCTCCTGAATGACAGATGCTTTTGTAGATTCTGCTAGCAGCCTTTCATCCTAAAACAGTATAACTTTCCAATAAAAGCCCATCACAAAATGCAGCGATGAGAGATGTTGACAAAAGTAAACTATCACAATATACCTCTTCTAACTTCAATTTCATTTCTGTCTCCAGGCATTTCCTCCGAAGTTCCTCTATATCCCACTGCATTTGTGTAAACCTTTCTTTTTCAGCTAAAACAGCCTGCTGCATGTTTTCTTTGCAGTTCAGTCGAGTTGTTTCAAGTTCAACTTCCAAATCTTTGACCTACAAGTAAAATGAAATATTTGAACATATAACATACAAATGCATAATAAACCACCGTCACTTGTCATTTTTCCATCAGAGGAGCGTGAACTTGTTCCAAAATAACAAGCAATTTCCACTCATTACCAGTCATGTTTATGAAAAAACAAAAAGACAATAAATATAAATTTATCAGAAAACACTCTCCTCAGCTGGGGAAAGATATAACCTAATTTATTTTATTAAATGCACATATGTTCCTTTAACAAACATAGCTCACAAAAAGAAGATACTTTCAAAATCTCAAATTCAATGATTAATTTTTCAGAACTAAAAAAATTCATTTGTCAAATGCACAGAAAATATAATATGATGCCTTGAATTTTAATTCTATCATTATTCCCAATTTCATTGTCCAATGTTAGATCTAGGGAGAAAAATTAATGGGAACTTTTAAGAAACATGACAACGATATTAATTGATTTGGAAAACAAGGTTGAGTTGGTCTTGTATTTTACTTTACACTACTTTATCTAACTGTATTATGCTGGTCTTTTCCATAATAAGTTTTAACTCCTTTTATTTCGTTTGTAAGGAGTTTTTTTTTTTTTTTTTGCATGGATTGTGTGTAACCTCTCATGCTTTTTGTTATTCGTTCTTCTTGTTTTTTTTCAATAATACTGTTTTATGTGATGGTAGATGATTGATGGAGTTTAGAGTGTCAGCTTAACTAAGATGTCAAATCTATAGTAATGCCTAACATGAGTCTTTTATTAAAAAAAATTAAACAAATACTTTTTTATTTTATGATAGAAAGGCAAATTTGACATACTGAAACAAAGATAATGGAAATGACGGACTTCTGGGATTGAAAAACTGCTAGCATACATTTTGAACTTCCTAAAATCCTGTGGACGATACTTAGGACAGCTCATTCTGCATACTCTAGAAACAAAGTTTTCTGCTGATGTACTCGTTTGAACATATAGTCTTCCCAAACCGCATCAAATTCTGTAAATAATAAACTTATTCTTCAGACTTCAAATGTAGAACAAGATATCAACATGAGTGATTAATGTTATTCATTTGCTTACTGCTGTACATTATAGGTTTGATGACTTGATGCACACTACTGCCACAAAGGAGTATTGAGTATCATACAGACTATAAACTATAAAGATTTAACAGCTATGAAATTCTGACTTTCTAATGGCAATGCCCTGAATATCAACCATGGGCATATAAATAAATATATCCACGGAGCATTGATTCAGCGTTTTAATTAAAGAGCAGGGAACCAACAATATTCTGCCAAAGAAAAACACCATACAAATTGAAAAGATTTGTCCTCGACACATTCGATAAAATGGTAAAAGCAAGTCACAAACAAAAATCTCAATTTCAAAATTCAGTAATTAAAGAAATATCTGAAGCATATGCAGCGTACCTTTGTCACAAGATATTGTCTTGCAGCAATTTCTTGATTCAATCTTGCTATAAGATCTTCGACATCTGCTTTTGCAGTGACCAGTCTCTGTTTCTGGGTATTAAGAATTTTGTTTAACTTGTGACGCTCATCCAACGGAAAAGTCAACAATAAGTCCGAGTTTCTGGAGCCTTCTTCATGGCTCCCAGTAAGGTCGTGTGCAACATCCTGAACCAAAGTGGTCGTAGTTGTTTCAGTGTTCTCTAAAGAATTTAAGTCATTCCCAATGCTTTCCAATGAGAGTTTCTTAATATGAGCATTCAAGTTATAATCTCTTACAGTAAGTGTAATCTTAGTTCCATCCAGCTTGAGAGCTATAGCATCTTTGTCTCTACTATTATCCCTATTAACAAAGTCTTGGCCAGATGTGGCATGATCAACAGCTATTTCACTTTGATTACTTAAGCCATGCTCTGATATTGAATTATCCATGATTTGATCAGAATGCTTATCCTTTCCATGCTGTGGTGCTCCCAGCTCAGAAACTTCATCATTACCAAAAACAGATGCAGCAGATGAACCATGACCTATTATAGAACCAAGTGAGCTACCCTGAAACACTTGTGCAGGTGTCGTACTATTAGCAGAGGTTTCATCCAGAAGCTCGTTGACATCATGGAAGGCTGCAATATATCAGCAGCAAAAGGGCATGAGATATTTGTGAAATACCATGATGGACCGTTTATTATATACTCTTTCAAGAAATGAACAGCTCTTTAAAAATCTGAACATAAAATGACAAAGCGTTACTATATTTAGGTTTACAAGAAAAAACCAAAACACACATGATCTAGCAGCAGCTTCTAGCTCGAGGAATATTGCCACCGGGGCACTTCTTGATACATTAATGTCCGATAACAATTTCTCGATCCAATTTTCTAGTAAGCACCGTCGCTGAAATTAGGAAATTGATGAGTATGAAACTACATAGAACTAAGAGTCATTTGTCAAATAGACAAGCACTGCAGTGATACTAAACTAAGCTATGTACCTACCTCTTCCAAATGAGCATGGCTTTTAATTCTGAGCATTTTTTTGGGTGGAGGTGGAGGTAGATTTTTCATGGCAAATTCTTTTTTCAGCTGCAAAAAAAAAAAAAATATATATATATATATATATATATTGAAATTCTTGCACTCCAGAGCGGAAAAAGAGAGTGAAGCGTTGAAAACACACATACTTCAGAAAAAAGGCTAACGAAGTCACTAAATCTGCGTAATATTAATCGAGAAGTGGTGATTGCTGCAGGGGATTGTATACCAACTTGAACCCTAAAAAACTGCATATAAAAACCTAAGAAAGTTAATAAACGTCACAAAATAAAAAATAAAAAGGTTAGAGAAAAAGTGGTTATAGGAATATAAAGACACTAACGACGACGGGATCAGAGGGTGGCGATTGGGGAACGGTGACCCACGAAGGAAGCGTGACGCAGAAGCTCCAACCGGTGGGAGGATGACGTGGCCAAACAGTGTTGCGACCCGCCCATTGGCGCGGCGGAGGGCTCCAATCCATACCCAAGGGTAGAGGGGAGGTTCCGTCGTGGTGATGGGACGCAACGGTAGTGTTGAGACTGCGCAGAGCGTCGTCGTTTTGAAAGAGATCATCGTCGTAAGAGTAGGGATTGTGATTGTAACTGAAATTTGGCTCGAAAACGGGTACGTCAGGTCCCAACCAATGCATCCTTAGCTTTGCTCTTGCTGCAACTTCAACTCTCAGCACTTTCAACCTCCTTCACCACTACCCATGGAAGCTTCAAAGTTTTTATTATAAATATACATTTATTACTTAATTTCTATAGGATATTATATAAATTTCATCTACTCTTAAGAAATCCTCCCATCTATATTTTAAAATAAACCATAATTTTTTTTTAGCATGTTTTTAGGTTAGATATACAAGTTGTTTTTTAATTGAAAATTAAAAATACAACTTGTTCATAGAGAAATTATAATATATCATTATTAATATTCAACAATATGTATTATATATAAATAATATATCTTAGTAATTATATTGTATGTGTCCATAAACATTTATTTTACACATTGATGAGCTCCGCCATGGATTGAATTTGTCTTGGAAAATTACTGAGCTGATATTAAATACAATCAGTTTACACTTCAGATTTCCAATATCAACGTGTGTTCTCTGATTTTATCTTTATATCATTTTTGAATTTTTTTTTTATTTTCAGCTAAACACTACACTTTACTTTTAAAAAAAATAAATTATATGGAATCAACAGGTCACTGTGGCAGAAATCATATACAATGTAGGATCTTGAACATTATTTTTTGCAGAGAAATCTTTTTTTTCCTATAATTAGATTGTTGTGGTGATTAAAAATTTAAGTGTAAGTCAATCTCACATTAAATAAAGATAAAAAAAATTAAAGACTTATAAATAAAAAAAATCGTAAATTTCTTATCTTAAAACTTTAAATTAGTAATAACATCAATTTCTATATGAATTTAATTCAGATATAGTTTTGTTTTATTTTTTTTAAAATGATTGCTCCACTTAAAATAACCCTTTCTATATACTCACAAGAAAAACATGACACACTTATTGTTTTGCTGCAGCAAACCTGTGAATTAACTACGTCTGGCTACACTGCACTGCACCACCTCAACTTCATATTGCAATTCAAACCCACTATCTCTTATCTTTATTTATTTATTTATATATATATATATATATATATATATATATATATATAATAATAATTAATTTATACACAATATGCCTTTTCTCATACATAGTTTACAGTGCTTGCTATTTACCATACTTTTCATATCAACAGGGACAACGCCTCAGGTACTTTGAGTAATACTTCTACTTTCTCAAGATTTTTAGAATAGAACAAATGTCATTTATTTTCTTTCTTTCTTAAAATTATTTCAAATTATATTAACTTTTTTTTTTTTTGCACGGTTTCAATTAGTTTGACATTTTGATGTAAGTATTATTTTGTTAATAAATTACACAGAGTGGCAAATTCTCCAATCTAAAACCTTAAAGTTCATTTTAAAAAGTTTGTTTTCAATTAAAAATTTAACAGTTTGGTCTAGCAATAACTTCTTATAATAATGTCAAATGATGAATCTGAGCTAACCTAGAACAGAAGATAGTTTAGAAACAAGTACAACAATAAGAGCACACCATCGATCATTAGCAATGCTGTTAATAGGAAGTTCAAAACCTTTTTAGTTAATGATAAGTTCTGTAATTAATTTAAGATCACATCAACACACTAGTTATTTTATATACTACAGATGAGAATAGTATAAGATTTATCATTTTTAGATATTATTACAGGTTTATTATCTTTCAAATGAAGTTAATTTTTAAATTTAATAATATTTTAAATTGACATTATAATTAAATTATATGACTTGTTTTTAGATTAAATATATTTCGAGTCCTACAATCTTATTTTATTTTAGTCTTGCAAAAAAATTAAATATTTTATATTTTCTTAGTCCTTACATTTGACCATAGTTATTCCACTATAAAAAAAAATTATTAGTTAAGATAATAAATAAAGTTACAAATTAAGATAATTACATTATTTTTTAATGCATAAACAGTCAAGTAATGTATTTATTATTTTGTATAAATATTTACTTTATGATCAACTTTTAATATATTATTAATAATATTTTTATATTATTTTTGTGAAGAATCAATAATTTTTTATTTGAAAATAATATTTAAGAAGGTGAAGATATATACATATTATTTTATATTACATTATAAGTTACATGTGTTTATAATTCTATTTGCAAAAGAAGGATAATCAACAAAGTATATTTAATATGCTATGAACAACATTTTATATATGTCTTTGGAATTGAATAAGAGCCATATATGAAAATAGTTGCATTGCTATTTCCAATTACATATAATCTTTAACATATTAGATGAGTAATTCTAAAAGTATAAAACATATTTAATAATTTTAGTAATTTTTCCTCTCGACATTAAATCATTATTTGCAACATATTAAAATATAAAGTATACTGTAATATTCAATCGAAATTGTAAGTACGATTGAAAATTAAAAATCAATTTATTAAAATTAAATTGTAAGTGTCAAAGTAAATTGTCTGAATCGAAAAACAAGGATAATATTTAAATTAATAAATAATTTTATTGATGACGTATTAAATACTTTGATCAATAGACCTGGATAGAAGTAACAGCATTTTGTATTCTTAACCGAGTGATTTTTTGCCACCTAGGATAGAAGTAAATTATGTTAATATTTAAACATATTTATAGCTAAAAATTACAATCGCAATTAAAAAAAAAAAAAAAA
>Ga0209489_101754_pt1 | contig 44560 bp, 30 predicted proteins | sample SiratrowhiteBW_FD_187527 | JGI IMG/M metagenome (GOLD analysis project Ga0209489, IMG submission 187527) | Root nodule microbial communities of legume samples collected from California, USA - Siratro white BW (SPAdes) (version 2) | ecosystem: Host-associated > Plants > Roots > Nodule | place... | reverse complement strand
AGTTTTATATTAACAAAAGATATTACCGAAGAAGTAATTTTAGGTACCCCTTTTTAACTCAAATTTATCCCTTCACCGTCAACAGCCGCGGAATAATAAGTCGGGGAAATTTATTCGAATTTATAACTCCCATAAAAACCAAAGAATTAAAAAGTATACAAGAATCAGAAGAAGAATTCATAAATTTATTAAATCAAAAAAATTCACAAATAAAATTATTACAAAAAGAAATAAAATATGAAAAAATTGAACAACAAATTAAAACATACAGTCCGGATATACTTAAAATAGAGAAAGAATTTTTAAAAGAAGTATGTGCGGAAATTCCAACTGCCTTCTGGGGAAGAAATTCCTTTGAAGTTGGTCTCCCTTATGAGGAAGGGTTTGAAGAAAGGAATATCCCTACTAAAGCAAAACCTGTTCAAATGAACAAAGAAATATTAGAGCATTGCAAAAAAGAAATTCAGGGATTCTTAGATAAAAAACTAATCAGTCAAAGAAACCCCTTTCGTAATCCCATATATATGTTCCAATTTTTGTCATAGAGGTAGAGTATATTCACATTATATTTAAGGCTTACATCAAATTCAAACAGCCAATATATATTAATCTCTTTTTATTTCTTACTCTATGTACCAATTATTTCCATATTACATACACTAATAAGTGGGACAATAAAGGTGATTTAAATGAAATACTACGAATTAAACAAGCATAACTCCCTTTAAAACAATAATGTATAGATCTTAAATTTAACACACTATATATATATATATATATATATATAATATACACGCACTAAATTTTGACGTATTATTTAAGTAAAATCTTCTTTGAAGACTATTGAATTTGAATCAGATTCTGGTGAATGTTGGTCTTTATATGAAATTGTATAAAGTTGCTATCGATGAAGATGCTACCTAAACAAAGAATCAGAGTTATTGACTCTGCGTACACGGGAGAACTATTTGTTATATAAGTCTCGGACTGTCACGTTAAGTTAAATCAGACAAAAAAAAATGATCTATTTAAATTTTAATTTATGTTAATTAATACAAAATTTTAAAAATAAATAAATCGTGTTAAATAAAATATGTAGGATAAACGGTCATTTTATCTTTAAAGTATAAATCACTGTTAATTTAGTTCTTAAAAAAGATTCTTGGTCATGTTGGTTAAGACTTATGTTTTAATGTTTTAAAATTAGTGTGTGATGATAAATTATAAGTGTTAATCAAATTTTAATTTGTGCAGGAGAGGTGTATGAATTATGATGCTATATGTAACTTCCCATATTTATCATCTAATTATACTACTTTTGGATATACAATTTACATATATTTATATTCTAATTTTTATATTACTAAAATTATATTGAATTCTTTAAAGCATAATAATATATACAAAGATTATGATTTTTTTCAAAATAATAAATTTTCATAATGATTTATGCTGACTTTAGATAGTAATAATTTGTTCTTACCAAATATGATTGTGATGATCACCACACAAACAGAATTGCAAATAAGGATAATTTAAAGTAAAAAGAATAATAATAAATCACAATAATTTTACATAAATTTAAATTTTACATGTCAAAAACAATCATTATCTCAATATATCTTATAAAAAGTTCTCTTAATTAAAATTATTATTCACTTCAATAATGATTTAAGGAATTATATTACCACAATTATCTCTTACCTTTAAAAACGCTTAGAAGATAATAATATCTCTTACAACACACGTAATGATCAAACACTTGATTTATACTAAAACTTACTAGGAATATTAAGAGTAGTTAAATGTAGTTAGATAGTTTATTACATCTATTCTACATATCTTAATGTAAGAATTTTATTAGTTTTTCATTATCTAATATCTTAATTTACATTGTTTATACTATTGGTACATTTACCAATTCTATTAACAAATTTCAATTCTTAGCATTACAATTCACAAATTTGGTTAGACTATTATCTCAAGCAATTGCCATTTCTCATCCAACTCAAATAACATATAATAAATTTTGTAAAAATATTCATTTAAACTAACGAATATAAATAATTGAAATAAAGGAATGAACAACTTTTTCCACTTAAAAAAAATAAGTTATTAAATTTTCTTCACTCAAGTTGCCTAATCAGAATTGTCAAATTTAGCTAGTTTCATGGTCAATCCTAATCCATTTTTAAAATAAACCTCCCTTTTATTGGTCCACCAAATAAATTGGTTGAAAAAGTTCCAACCTCCAAAATTCTCACATAAAGTGAATTAGGATCAAGGCAAAAGTGGATTTAACCCACTATAAGACTTTAATTAACTCTTAAACCCATATTGGACACCATTTGGATGAAGTCTATCTAAACTTGACGTAGACTTGATTTATCTCAGTTTGACCTAAACTCGACCTAACCTAGACCCATGTAGATTAACTTGAGATGATGCAAGTCTAGCTTAAATTGACCTAAGTCCAACCCATCTTTGCTTACATTAAGTTTGGATTTGGATTGAGTAAATTTTTTTACATGTATAAAAACTTTTAAATAGTATTTTTGTTTTCATTTTTAAATAAAATTTTTAGTTTTAAAATTAGCCATAGGTTGGTCCTAGCCCATAGGGCTTTTGGTGACATTTTGGTTTTATAGGCTTTTTTTATATGATTTTTTTTTTTTTGTCTCAATTCATGTGGTTAGAGTTAAGTCTTGTGGATTAGGTCAAATTGATATTTCTGTGAAATATTACTTAAGCTATATATGCTTTGTCATTTAAGTGACTTCCATGACACTTGAGTGTTGTATTCTTAAAAAAAAAAAGAAATTATGGTGACTTATCTTTCACTTCAGTGATTATCAGTTGTTTAAGCACATTGAATTCTAAAGAAGAGAATTTATATGATTTCTATCTTACTTAAACTAATAGTTATAACTTAAGTAGCAAGTAATATCATTTGCACAAATAGTTTAACACTCAAGCAATAGTGTTTCGTCATCACTAGGGATGGCCAATGAACTCATCCCTATGGCAATTGTCTGAATTTGTCTTGACTCTGACGAAAAATTCTTGCATTGGCTGGATATGACTATGGATATAGGTATGGATAGCATCCAATATTTTAAATTGGGTATGAGAACATGAATGGGTATGTACATATCCATCCTGTCCACCATCCTTATCCTCATCCACAAACTCGTTCTAATATCCATCACCCTCTTCATATTCGTATAAAAATATCTTTAATTATTAAGTAACCTACAAAACTTATATAAACTTTTCTCTATTCCTTAATTTCATAACATATAACATATTTTTACGTCATACATTTGATTTTTTTATCCTTTTTCTATAATTATTTTACTTATATCTAGTTGTTATTTAATATTTATATATTTATAATTTTTTCTTGATATTTAATATTAAAGAAAAAATATAACTTTTAATATCAAAAACTTGATAATATCATGTTTTCTTTATTATGATTTTTATTTTTTATAACAAAATTTAGTTAATTAATATTTGAAACCGTAAAAGATATATATATATCCGTTCTCTTATAGGAATGTGAATGAGATAAAAAAATTCATACTCATTGAAAATCAAGATGAATCTTTACTTTTGGTAAAGAAAGTCAATAAATGTTTATCTATGCTATTTTGAAAAATGAGTGTGTAAAAAACTTATTATATGTGATTGCCATTTGGAATCATAGGATAAATTGATATCCAAACATAATCGAATGTTATAGTTAGATGATTTCTTTTTATTTCTTAATATATTTGGTGAAGATGTTTTTTTTTTTTATTATTTCTTATCTTTGGTAAAGTAAGAAATATATTTGATATGTGTATTGATAATATTTTATGAACTTCACATATCAAAATCTTTATTCATGCTACTTTATATTTTAAACTTTTTTACTGGCTTATTGTATTTTGGTTTGTAACTGTGTTAATATATATTAACAATTATAGGTTCTCAGAATTTTCTTATAAATGCTTTGTTGTCCTTTTATCTTTTGAAATACATAGGTATATATTTTATTTGCTTCTTTAGACTTATGTGTTTGAAAAATCATATCGTTTAAAGGTATGTATACATGTAGTATATATAAGTTTATGCTTTGTACTTTCATTTTATTTTAACTATTGATATGAAGATACTACAATATCTTTAACTAAATGTGTAAAAGGTATAACAATTATACTACACTGTTAAAATTCGTAAGATCATTTTGTTATTAGTTTATAACTAATTTCTCATAAATCATATATTTTTTAAGAAGTTTTTTGACAATATATTGTTAAGTAAAATAACTTAGTTATTAGTTTAAGAACTAACTTCTCATAAATCATATTTTTGTAAGAAGTTATTTGACAATATATTGTAAAGTTTAGGGACACTTTACATATTTATGGGATTTTTCAGTTATTTTAGAGACTAATATCCGATGCAGAATTAATTTGGTTTATCCCAAATGTATTCCATAACTTTTGAGTTCGCATAAAGTTTTATTTCTGCAAGAATTAAAAGATGGTTACGAACCTCCACAAACTTATGGATTACAAACAAAATATTCTTTACATTACTGCAGTTCTTGTTATAAGTTAGCCGTTGACATGATCCTCCATTCTATGAAGAAACTGTAGTCAATGATGCAATTGCAGAGTGCACTATCACGCTTGAAAAGGATGTACATCCAATTTTGAAATACACCCATTATATATTTCTTATTTGTTTTTATCACTTTCCTTTCATCACATTATATATCCTACAAACTTATATTTTTTCTTTTATTTTTTCTTTTATTTAATTTTCTCTCTAGGTGTAGATAAATGTTTTGAGTATTCTTGAAACATTTTCCAAAACTTAAGAGGAGAGTATGTTAGTAAAATAGTGGAGTGTATATAGTATCAACTACATCAGCTCAAGAGATGAAGCCCAAGCTTGAAGTAGGGCCCGAAAAATAAAAGGAGGTCACTCCTCACTTATTTAAGAGAATTTTTGTTGTTAAATATATATAAATATTATACTTCCTAAAGTCAAATTATCTCGAAGAACAAGTCAGAAACGACCAATATAAAAAATACTATGCATTGTGTTATGAGGAAACCCAAAAACTAAATATTAGATTAGATTCCGTAACTCGTAGGTGTAACTGTAATTTTACTTGCCGATTAATCATGTAAACCCTTACCTAATTGTTTGACTAAAATAACAAACCATTTAACAGACTATTAAAGGCTTAGACAAAATATTGAATTAAGATTCTTGACCATGTCCTTCAATAGAAAGTTAAACACCACTTAACAACAGTCAAAGTAAATTTTAATTAAGTCCTTAATACTACCATATAGAATCAACTGGTAAAAATAACTGACATAATTTAAAATACATTTCCCATTCACACAATTCCTCACAAATTTCCCTAGCTCATCTAGACTAGAAGGAGGAAATTGTGCCCTACTGCAAACACAGCTTACGATTTGTCAGTCAAGAACGGGTCCTCTTGTGGATGGCCGAAGCCTTTTTCTGAAAAATCAAACTTTAGAAACTAATGACAAAAACTCTGGTGCAACTTTCAAAATGGATATGGTTTATGATTCGAAAATTCATTCATCAAAACGCAAGAAAAATTAGCAGTGGTAAAATAGAACCACAGTTTAGGAATAAAGTGAATGATAATCTTTTAAACGAAAGGCTAAAATTAAGAGCCCAAAATTACCTATGCTTACACACTAAAGCTTCAAGAAAAATATCAAATGACTAGCTTATTTCAATCATAAAAATACCATAACTAGGATCCAATTTATAACTTCCCTCTTCTCCCAAGCCAATCTAAAATTGTTTAAAGTACATTTTTTTCGATTGAACAGACACTGGACCGCATACGCTCTTTCGATTTTCTGCACAAAACTGTTCTTCGCCGTAGCCTAATGACCTAAAATCAAACAGTAAGGCCTTGTGAGGCACCACCAGCTACAGGTGCCTTGGGCTTTGATTTTTCCACCACAATGGCCTGCGTGGTCAACACCATTCCAGCAACTGAAGCAGCATTCTGTAACGCACACCTTGTAACCTTGGCAGGGTCGATTACTCCAGCATCTACTAAATTCTCATACCTGTCTGTCATAGCATTGTAACCAACCTCCCATTCACCATTCTTTACCTTCTCCACAACAACTTCACCTTCTATTCCAGCATTTTGAGCAATCAATGCAGCAGGTGCTACCAGAGCCTATATGTATATAAAAGCAGAATGATCAGCATTCACAATATTTTTTAGATTTATATCACGTTATCAAATGAGATATTAAGCTTATTAAAGATTATAAATAGAAAATTCATTGGTCCAAATGTATATATATATGGAGAAAGGATAAATTTAATCATGACTATTATGTAGCTACTATTTTCCACTTGTGATTTGAAGCATCCTGAGATGTGAAGGGATTTTAGCAAGTATCTAAACAAATAAGTTTAAGGTGGAATTGGATTGTAGCTTGCAGTTATTGCGGAATGTTTTGTGAAAACAATAATTACACCATACTCGTCAAAAAACGTGCAAATTGATCATCATTCTCACCTTTTGGACGATGTCAGCTCCTAGCCTTTCGTCTGCATCCTCAAGCTTGTCCTTGATTGCTGGGACATGAGTGGAGAGATGAACCAGTGCAGTACCTCCACCAGGTACAATACCTTCCTCAATGGCAGCAAAAGTTGCATTCTTCGCATCTTCAATTCGCAGCTTTCGATCCTCAAGTTCAGTCTCTGTAGCAGCACCAACCTTGATGACTGCAACTCCACCAGACAATTTAGCTATCCTCTCAGCCAGTTTCTCAGAATCATACACTGAGTCCGTCTCTGACAACTCCTTCTTTAACTGAGCAATTCTGGCTTGCAACTCATCCTTTGTTGCCGCATCAGCAATGAGAGTAGTAGAATCCTTGCTGATGGTCACTTTCCGAGCCAAACCAAGCTGCTCCACTGAGGTGCTTTCAATAAGCAGTCCCAGATCACTCGCTTGGTACTCAGCACCTAGCAGTTCAACGTACAAATTTGTCAACAAAGTATCTCAAGAAATAACAAAATAAAATACGATAGTACTACAAAGTGATACTTCCACAACAAATTTGTGTTTCCTACTTATAGATATACTTTATTATAGACATTGAAGATGTGTCAATTCCTACTTATAGAATAAACACTGAACATGATTATAATACTTCTAACATGAACATCAACAAATCATTCACAATAGCCATAAAATAATGTCCGTGCTCAGGCAACATCCAAATACAAACTTAAAACAGATATAAGTTCATACCGGTCAATATAGCAATGTCTTGAAGGAGGGCCTTTCGCCGCTCACCAAAGCCCGGAGCTTTAATGGCAGCAACATTAAGGATACCACGCAGCTTATTCACAACAAGGGTGGCCAAAGCCTCACCGGTAACATCCTCGGCAATGATAAGCAAAGGAGCTCTCAGTTGAGTGGTTTTCTCCAACAATGGAATTATGTCTTTTATTGCTGAAATCTTCTGATCCGTAACCAACACTCTCGCATTCTCAAATTCAACAATCAGCTTTTCAGGGTTTGTAACAAATTGAGGTGAAATATACCCTCTGTCAATCTACAAGATTAAAGCCATACAATTAGACTTCTAAACAAGACAACTATTTGGCGTAATTTAGATAAACTTTACAAAAGAAACCTCTGTTAAACTTACGTGTCTCAACTTCTAGAAAAGGTAAATAAGAGAGCTTCTATAGATTAAAGCGTATAAAATTGATTTTAGCTTATAAAAGAAACAAAATTCAAGTTGTCTTCATATTTCTTATATACAAGTACTTAATGAAAAATTCATCGTCTATTATCACAATTCTGTATAGAAGTCGCACCTCCATTCCTTCTTCCACTTCAACCGTCGTCTCAAATGAAGACGAGGACTCAATGGACAAAACACCATCAGGTCCAACCTTATCAATTGCTTCCGCAATCATTTGCCCAATCAACTCATCATTCCCAGCAGAAATAGATGCAACAGCTGCCACACCACCAACAAAACACATAAACAAAAGCTCTTAAAGCAGCATCTACCTAGCAACAACATAAACCATAATAACATTACAGTAATACCTTTGATATCATCTCCACCTTTGACAGGCCTTGATCTCTTCTCCAACTCCTCCACCAAGCCCTGCACAGTTTTATCAATTCCTCTTTTAAGAGACACAGGATTTGCCCCAGAAGTCACACTGAGAAGCCCCAGCTTAATAATTTCGCGAGCAAGAACGGAAGCCGTGGTAGTCCCATCACCCGCAGAGTCATTAGTCTTACTAGCAACCTTAATTAACATTTTCAGAATCATTAGTCTAAATAGCAACCTTGATTAACATTTTTCCACACAGTCCAAAAATACTAACAATAAAAACAACCATAACATTCACGAACCTCTCTAATAAGAGCTGCACCGGCATTCTCCATGGCATCGGGAAGCTCGATAGCGCGAGCAATTGTCACACCATCGTTAACAACTTTTGGACTTCCAAACTCATCCAACACAACATTCCTACCTAAAAAATTTGCAAGCAATGAAATAACCGTGAATCTCTGTTCTACGTAACAAACATAACAAAACAAATCTGGATTTCCAATAAAAGCCCACCTCTCGGCCCAAGAGTGAGCCCAACGGCGTCGGCGAGCTTGTCAATGCCGGCCTGAATCGCAGCCCGGGAACTCTGGTCGAACGCAATCTCCTTCGCGGAGGCCTTCACCGCGAAACGGCTATTCGGTTGCCGGTAATTCACTCTTCCGTTTTGGTTCACTCTTCTGGTCAGAGACTGTAAGAGAAGAAAAAATTTAATCACACAAACAAACAGAGATAAACATAAAATCTATGATGTTAGTTGTTATGAGGAAAATGGAATTGAATTGAATATCGAGAAGGAACCTGGCGGTTAGGAGAGCGTAGAATGGAAGCTGAAGAGAGAGCGTTTGCAGAGGCCATGGTGTGGAGTGAAAGGAAATGGATAAGGAAGTGGTAACTCTGAAACAGAGTGAAGAAGATTAGGGTTTGGGCTTTTATGGAGAGTGTTGGGGTTCTAGAAAATTCCACCTATTCCAGAACCGTTGAGGAGGCTCTTGTTAGTGCAAATTGCAACTTCGGATTTGTCGCTTACTACACCATGTAAGAAAACAAAACCATTTCTTATCCTAAAAATAGTTTATCAATGTAATACAATCCTTTATAGACAATTTTGTTTATTATTTAAATTTTTAATTGTTTATTATTGTTCGATTAAAATTTAATATTATAACATGCATACGTGTTCAATAAATTATGAAGTTGTTACAGTTTTGTTTGTTAATTGGTTGATAAGAATGTATTATTTTGTATTTTACTTATTTCACATTTTAAATAGCAATAAATCTTCCCAATAATATATTGTTTTAGAATCAAAATCGTGCCACGAACTCAAACTTGAATTATAATACAATAAAAATAACGTAAATAATAATATTGTCAAAAAAGTTTATGTCTAGAGACCAAATAGGATTTATGAAAGGGAAACGTGTTTTTATTAGAAATGCGTTATATGGAAAGTAAAGTGGAAACAAAATAAAAATAAAGACGGACTCTTTCGAATACAAGAAAAAATGAGTGAGTGGATTGATTTTGTTTATCTAAGGGATGAAATAGTAATTTGAGGACTTTTTCAAAAGCTGGTGGTTAGGTTGAGTGAAAAAAGAGATGTTAATAACAAAGTCTATGTAATACAGATATTCAGGTAAAAAGAAATTGTGGTTCCTAAACTGATAAAATTAATTATTAATTTAATTAGAAATTAATTTAAAATATTTCTAACTATCATTACAGATTAGTTTCGACAGGTACATATGAGAAGAAGATTGTTCAAACGTGTTAGTTACTCAATATTATTTCCTTTACTTAAATTTCTACCTCAATAGTCGTTGGTTGTCATAGAATATCCATAAATGGATCGGAGTACATGAGTAGATTTTATATACGACGGATTATTCCTGTAGCTCTATAAATTTCAATATTACAATTTTAGTTACGAGGAAAAAACTAAAATGTCTTTAGTATTAAAGAAATAGGTTAAAGATTCGATAAAGGAGAAGACAGGAAGGGAAGGGGAGGTACAAGATTTGTGGAAATGCAAGGTTGTGACTATTATACTAGTGGAAGGATATTATCCATGTAGGAGCACTTGTTCAGACAGTTCTGAGCTGAGAAAGAGGGGGATTGGTCTATCATTTTAAATTTTTTTTTTTGAATTGTACAATCTCCAATAATAATTTTTTTTAATTGAATTGTGAAATGTAAAATTTACAAATCTAAAATTAAATATTCTAAAGTTGCAGATTGAATAATTTGTAATATTTTCTTTTTCTTTCTTACACATTCATCGTTACCGAATGTATAATCCACACAAATTTCAATAATTAGAGATTGTACTAAAATATTTTTTAAAAAGACGAATTTATAATTTCACATTTATTACGGAGATGCAGAAAAAGACTATAGAGATGTAGGAAGAACCCGTCTTTATATATCCTTCGTCCTCACAGGATTGGGCCTAGACTGATGCCTAACTAAGAAGGCAATTGCTTCCTGCATCTGCTTATTTGCTTCCTGCACGTCATCATATTTTTGAAATACCAGAATTACCTTTAGGAATATAAAAATGGTTTTCGAAATTGATATTCTGGAATTAATATTGAAAATGTAAAAATGACTTCAAGATTTTATTTTTCCAGAATAAATGTTAGGATGTAAAAAGCGGTTTTAAAAAATCTTATTCAAAATTTAAAATTGACTTTCAGAAAATATTTTATGAAATGTAAAACTGATTTCCAGATTTTTTTTATCAGAAATATGTTTCAGAAAATATTTTCCCAAAGTCAAATTTACATTCTGGAAAATGTTTTCCAAAAATCAACTTCTGGAAAACATTTTCCATATCCTTTTTTTTCCTATTTCAGAAACTTTTTTCCGTAACTCACTTTTCCTTACTTTCCCCTTCCGAAAAATGTTTTCTGTGAAAGAAAAAATTGCTACGAAAACATTTTTCATAACTCATTATTTTATATGCACCTTTCACATACTTCTGCAATTCATTTTCTGTAAGCCAATTTCGGAAAAATGATTTCCAAAAAAACTCTTAAACGTATATTGCATCCCTACACCAAATGAAAGCACACAACAAAAACCAACTCATCTCCACTAACCAAGATGCTCTCCAGAGAAGTTGCGCACCATCCACCACCGCACTTGCCGGAGAAGTCGCGCACCACTCAGCAGCCGCCCAACAACACTCCTCCCTTTCAATCTTCTGCGAAGGGCGTTTATGGTATTATGAAAAACTGATGGGTGCAGGAAGCAAATGTGGAAGTGAAAGTGCAGGAAGCAATTTCCAACCAAGAACCCCATCCCCAGCCCAATTTGCTTGGAGCCTAGTTAGGCTAGTTTGGACTTAGTTCTAGAGCTGCATTTTTCGTGCACTATATCATGAGGCTTTTTCATAACATACTTTCCAAAATTCCTCGAACGGAATTCCAGAATTTATATAACAGACAATTTGAAACAAAAAATTTGCAGAACAAATTTTTTATAATAATATTTTCGTAATAAAATTTTCATAATTCATAAAATACATTCTGAAATAATAAGGTTTTTAGAATAGATTATGCAGAACAATTTTGAAAAGTATATAATATCTTCTTAAAATGATTTTTGTGGAACAAGTTTTTTAGAACAAACTTTTCAGAACACATAAAACATGGTATGAAAAACACTTTTTGAAACGAGTTTTTTTTTTTTTTTCGTAACATGTTCTCTCTCTTCTTTTTCTCTACATCATTTTCCCTTGGTTCTTTTTCTACTACAACGGCAATGGTGCAGCGAGAGAGATGAAAAGAAAAATAAACACAGCAGCAGAGCAAAAAGAGGAATGAGAGAGAGAAAAAAAAAATGTAAAACTCATGAGGATAATTCGATCATTTAGGGAGAATATAAACTATATGCACTCACCAATCACCTTCATTCATCATGACTGCTAGTAAAGCAACAACCATCACATTGTGATTATCAAAATTTATAGTAATATGTCTTTCAAATTAATAAACAAAATTAACAATTATGCAAATAATGTAATTTCTTAGCACATTACGACATAAGTGTGTATAACTTCGAAAAGGACTCCAAAATGTATGAATTTATAAAGGTGCATAATAATTTCCTTATATTTCTAATGAAGTTGCATAATTTGATCTATCACATCTACCTCAGTGTCACTTCTATAATGCACACACTCCCTAATCCCTTCTCCTCTAATTTTGAGTTGTTGTTGGTGTGAGCTTAGGAACATATTTAAGTTTAAAGGTAAACCAAAAAATAGAATGAATCATATATTCTTGTAATTCATTATTGATTATAATGAAATCCAATATGTGCTAGTTAAGATAATATACTTGATCATGGTTACCTTCATCATCGATTAACGAGATATTAAGGTCAAAGACCATAAAAATCGTCCTATATAAACTTCTAAAAGTATAAAGAGACTTTAAAAAGAGAGTTGAATGAAACACATTACTTTCTTTTATAAGAACATTAAACTACTAAGCAAATGTGGTCTAATGAATAAGATTAATACAAAATGTTTATATTAATTCACTTTAAACATTTGGAGTACGTTCTTCTTTTAAAATCTCTTAAAGGATTCCAATAAAAAACTCACTACAAAGTAACTACACAAGTTACTCTCATTAAATACATAAAACTCAAAATATTCTTAACTGTCATTTTCTTTTACTAAAATAATAAATAATAATGAAAAAGTCAACCTAAAAAATAACTGTTATAAAGAGAATATATAATGGAGACTTTTTTTAAAAAAAAGTGTAATTTCATAGAATGAATAATATTACAAGATTTATCTCTCTAACTTACAAATAATAAAGATAGAAAATGTAAACTTATAAGTTTTTCTTTTTAGAAAAGTGTAATTATAGTTGTATATTAAGATATATTCTCTATATTTGTCTTCATCTAATATTTATAATTATTTTAAAATATAATTATTGTTTTGCAATCTTAATCTCAATATTATTTATATTAGAATGTTTATCTTCGAGCCGATATTCTAAATAAATATATTCTTATTTTACGTTGATCATGGTTGGCTTAAGTGCTATCATATGTAGTTTAAGTGAAAAATAGAAAAACAAATTCTTTTATATTATATCTTTAGTATAAAATTATATATTTAATATTATATTGGATAATGGGAGTGAAGAGTCCATTTTTTTTTCACATTAGTGTATTTTTTCACATTAATGTCTCAAATGGATAAAAAATTATTTTTTTAATAAAATGGACAAATCCTACCGACCAGATAAGATTTCAAATTAGAAATCCTTGCCCAAGATGATTTCAGGCTTGTCAAATAGAAGTGACATGCTAACAATTTTAATTAAAGACATTAATTAAAATTTGTTTTTCTTTGTGCAATCATTTTTTAATTATTTGACACTATGTTTGTTACCTTTAACAATTAACAAAATAATTAATAATAATAATAATTAACAAAACTGTAAAAAAAATTAAAGCATACAAACTTATTTTAAATTAACACAAAATAATATAATGATGACGATAATAATAATAGTTTTAATTAAATTCATATGTATTTAATTTAAATAACAATAAGAATAATTTTAATTAAATTCATATAAATTTAATTTAAATGATAATAATAATTATTGAAATAATAATTATAATTAGATTCATACAAATTGAATTAAAATAATAATATTAATATTTAGGGATAATAATAATATAATGATTATTTTTTAAGAAATAATAATAATAATAATAATAGTAATAATATTCTAACAGATCTAATTAAAATAATAAAGATTATAATGATAATAATAATAACAATAATAATAATATAATAATTTTTATAAATAAAGAAAATAATAGTTGATATTATAATGGTTAGAGCGACTCTTCATTTCTTTTTGATAATAAGTAAAAATATAATAATTTGATGACATTGATTTATTATGATATGATAAATAGTTGATATTGTAATTATTATAATGTCTGTTCATTTCCTATTCGTGATAAGTAAAAACTTTAATGAATACTTAATATTATATTATTAAATATTATTACTATTATTATTATTTTTTATAAAACAATCACTATATTATTATTATCATTATTATCCCTAAATATTATTATTATCATTTAAATTTAATTTGTATGAATTTAATTATAATTATTCTTTCCATAAATATTATTATTATTTAAATTAAATTTATATGAATTTAATTAAAATTATTTTTATTCTTATTTATTTAAATTAAATTCATATGAATTTAATTAAAATTATTCTTATTCTTCTTATTATTATTATTATATTATTTTGTTATTTTGTTTTAATTTAAAATAAATTTGTATGTCTTAATTTTTTTATTAGGGTAATTATTATTATATAATAATAATTATTATTATTAATTTTTTTGTTAATTATTAATGTAACAAATATAATGCCAAATAATTAAAAAGGGATTGTAAAGAGATAAATAATTCTAATTAATATCTTTTATTAAAATTGTTAACATGTTATTTATATTTGACCAACATGAAATCATGCATTTAAAAGTAAAGCATGAAAAGTCAAACTAATTGTAAAAATAACCATCAAAATAAGGTTTTTCCTTATTCTGCAAAAGGGTTCCAACTTCATTTCACGATCCACTAAATGGAAGATAAAACATCTAATCCTAAAATATTAATGATCTTAAATTGAAGCTGAAATGTTATAAAATCCTTCAACTTAACGAGATATTCTAAGAATATGTAAGTATTAATACATTATTCCTCACAAAGTTTGTTTATTTTTCAATTTATACAATTGTATTCAATATAGTAGAAATAGTGAGGGAGGCCAATAGTTCAACAAGAATTTGATTTGGACTGTTGGAAGTGGATGTAAAATTTATTTTTAGGAAGATATCTGGGTTGGGAAACCGCACTCAAGGTGACATATCTTAGAATATAAAATTCTATCCAGAAAAATCTTAAAATTCAGGATCTCGAGGAGTGACAAGGTCAGAATTGGGATTGAAATTTATATTGGAGAAGGGCATGATTTGAGTGGAAACATAGGTCAGAATTGGGATTGAAATTTATGTTGGAGAAGGGCATTGTTTGACTAGAAACATACAATGGTGGATGATTTACAATGGTGGATGATTTTTTTGTAGTTTTATAGATAATTAATAAGGATAAAGAAGATAGGTGAGAGTGGATAGATAGTGTAGATAAGAAGTATAATGTGAAGCATGCTTATAGCATAATTTCACAAGGGGATGTAGGGGACTGTGAGGATGCATTTAAATTGGAATACGAAAGGTCAACCACTGTGTAGTTGGAGAGTCCTGCATAACAAGCTCCCTACCAATGACAGGTTATAGGTTAGGAATTCCTAATGTGAATCTCCTATGTGTGATGTGCAATATAGGTGAAGAGAGTGTTAGCCACTTATTTTTCACATGTAGGTTTGTCTAAACATTTGGAATCTGTGTAATAATTGGTTTGGGATGAACTCTGTTACGACATTGTACGCCTAGGGATATATTTTAGGATTTCAGCTGTGTAAATCAATAAAAAAGGTTTTTCAGTGGGCAATACTGTTTGCATGATTATTGTTTGACATATTTGGAAACTTAGAAATGATATTATTTTTAATAATAAGGTGTTTGATAGTCAGGAATTGTTTTCTGCTATTCAAGTTAAATCATGGACTGTAGTAAGAGCAAAATACAAGAATGTTACATTTTCTTACTCTGATTGGTGCATTGATCCTGTGACATGCATCTTTATGTTACTGTGACATTCATAGAACTTGTATAGGATCTACATTTTTCTGGTGCAGGGTTTGGTTTGACAACAATCTTTATCTGTGAGTGGTAAACCGTGGTGGAAGAAACTAAGATGCTATAACATCTTTTTTAGATCCTTTTGGTATATACACAATACATGTGTATATGTTTTCAGTTCAGTGTTTTCCCTTATAATTTTTAAGCGCTATCTAAGGGTAATGGTTCTTTTGTGTTTGAATTTTAGAACTTTATGTTTAGAATAGGGCCTATATCAGTTTACATTCTGTACGTTCATGCTTTTATTTACACCTTATTACTTCAGTTTAATTTTATTCATTATTGTGCACTAAAAAAATAGTTTTTATAAATAATATTCATCCCTTCAATTGATTTTGAAAAAATACAGGAAAGAAGTATTAATTGTATTTAAAACAATTAGCAGATAACTTTTATTACATTAAAACATTTATATATATACTTGTTCACACCTACTATACATGCTCACATTATTTTCCATATATTGGTACACTTTTTTGAAATGTGAAATCGTAGCTACAACTCATATACATGAATTCTTAAATACTTTTGGTATCATTTTTTTCAGTTAGAATTTGATTTTTATCCCAAGAATTGTTTAACCAAAGTTTACATTAAATGTAAACATATGTTACTAATAAAATTCTTTCTTGTTTAATTTTACTGATGAATTTAAAACCAAAAACCTTTTAAGTAGGTTAAGCAGGACGTGTGATGAAACAATTTTTTTGTTGAGTCCTTATATGCTTTCATGCTTGGGAGTTATCAACTTGATTTGTTACATTCCTAAAGTGAAGACAACTAAGATGCTTTAGGAAAACAAACGTTTAAAACTCTTAGATTGAAGATTGTGCAGAGAAGACAACTAAGAGGTGTGCTATAATACTCACATTGCTTATATGTCATGCCATTTACACATCCATGCGCATTTGGTTTGCTTCATTCCTTCTGAACTGTATGTCAAAAAGAGAAAAGTAACTTATATTAAGTTAAGGATAAACAGTGGAGATTTAACACAACAAATAATAATATATTTACTTTTTACTTTAAAAGCTTTCATTTCATTAATTATATTTGAATTTTGATAATAACAGTGGTAATTGAATAATATTTGATTTTTCATACTTATCATGTTTATTTATTAAAAAAAGGTTAAGATAATTTGATATGAAATTAACTTTGGAGGAGTTATTAATCATTTTAAATTTACAAAATAAGAGTTACTTGTTCTAAGCAAGTACTTAATTATCTTAACCATCAATCAAGTTTAAATAATTTTTTTTTAAAATTATTATTATTTTTATTATACTAAAAATGAAATATATTAACAGCTTTTAGATTGAACTAACTGTTTATTCTTAAATTAAAAACAATTATTTATTTATTAAAATAGTAATGCCTTGACAACTTAAGCTAAATTTTAATATAAAGTTTTATTACATAAATTACCAGAGTGAATGCCAATCCTAATTGAGAATACTAAAAAAATTACTTAAACAACTAGATCAAAAATTTGTCCATTTAAGCAACCATCCAAACCAGAAATATATAAACTAATAGGAATAATTCTACATTTTTTACAAAATTTCTTACTAATCCTCCAGCTTTTTCTACGTGGTAAAAAGTAGTAAATTTTTTATGTTAAGACATTAAATACATTTATTGTTTTAATGAATACTTTCTTTATAAAACATTTAAAAAAAAAGTATAGAGGTTATATTACTCTGTCAATAAACGTTTCTGCTGCTAGAGTGGGATGCTGAGTGTATAAAGAGGGTTCACTTCATTAGGTCTTGTTCACATCAAAGTTCTTCGCTTAACCAAGCAAAAACCATGGCTTCCACCACCACAAAGATACCCTCTCTGAGGGTAAAGAAAGATCGGCACACCAAGGTGAATGGCAGAGAACGACGTGTTCTTCTGCCACCTTTGTGTGCTGCTCGCATCTTCCAACTCACTCGTGAGCTAGGTTACAAGACTCACGGAGAAACCATAGGGTGGCTTCTGCGCCAGGCTGAACCCTCCATTATTTCCGCCACTGGCACTGGGATATCACCTTCCATGGTTGATGTAACATCATCATCACCATCTTCATCGTCACCATCACCATCGTCACCACCCACACTTCCACTACCTTCTCAGGACAACAACAACAACAGCAACGTTGTTGGTCAACATGCAAATTCGGTGCATTTGCCAACTGACAACGAGATCAATTCAAAAGAGATGCTTCTGCCGTTCGATTTTGATGTGTTTGCAAACTTTAATGTGGATTTTTCTGCTGCTGAGATCGAAATGCTGCAATCATTGATGACGAGGTTGGGCTGAGATACAAGGTGGTGATGGGATGAAAGAGAGAGAGTGAAGTGATTTCTAGCGTTTTTTCTGTTATTTTTAATTACCAATTATGCACAAAGCTAATCCATGTCCTTGTGTTATTAGCATAATTGAATTGGTTGCACTTTTTTTGTGTGTTTGAGAAATCTTTATCGTTACTCCTAATTAAAAAGAACATAGTGTAATAAAGTTATCACACTTTCGTCGGTTTCTAATCTAATCAACTGAAAAAATTAAATAATTTTTTTAGGTGTGGATATGATTTAATTAGGTATCTTTTTCTTTGTATGTTAAAGGAAAAAAAATTAAGAAATGAAGTAAGAAAACATTCACATCTTTGTACAATTATTTCATTAATGCTTTGTTTGGTTGAATGAGTGGATTTGAGAGACTAAATTTGAATAAATAGTGTGTGAATGATAAGATTGTTTGGATTAATGGATAATTGATGAGATTTAAAGAAATTTGAGGAAATAGGATTTGATTTGATAGGTGTTATTGATTTTTTTTTTATTTTCTTAATTGATATATTTGTGAAATTACTAATTGACCATTTTAGAATAAGATGTTAAAAAATTAAATACAATGAACAAAAACATAGTAATTGGATAACAAAACCCCAAAAATATATAAATAAACGGTCACAATTGATTATAAGCTAAAAAATATACAAATAATCCATTATATATACGCCATAATTGATTAGAGTCACAAAAAAATATTTAGATAATCGATTAAGGTGAAAAAAAAGACTATAATAAATTATGTATCACCCATAATCGATTATGCCTACGAAAAATTTTATATAATCAATTACAGATTACATAACTCCAGATAATTGATTATGATTTCGAAAAATTATGTATAAATAATCGATTATCACTCATCTTCTACTTCTACACATATTGACAACAAAATCATCGATACTTTCACTAAAAAGGCCACAACCACTACACTTCGCATCACAACACACAACTCACAAATTCAGAAACACCCAACTCGAAATTTATACCCTACCAAAAATAACAGTTTATTTTATTAAAATCTTTTAGCTCATTCTGGTGTTGGAATCACAAGCACGTGAAACATCTAATCCTCAAAACTTTGATGAAACAAAATTATTAAGTTGCGTACTATATGTGTAAATTAAAAGTCCAATCATATATACATGTTCTACTTGCATCCAATATGTTTTCAAGAACTTGGCATTCAACATAATAAATAATTTTTATATTTAACAATAAAGAATAAATTAATAAAAACACAGGCGCTTCAATCTTTAATACGCATTCACCAATACATAATTGGTTTGAATCCCACAAAAAATAATTTGGCTCAACTAGTGTAATTCATATTTTGAGTACATACATAGCTCACATTTATCCTACACAATCACACAATATGTATAAACTTTTCATAGGAGTTTCGAACAAACAAGTGACCCATGAAAAAAAGCATTCAATCGATATTTTATTATATAAATTCTTTTATTTTACTACCTTATATACAGTAACACTATTAAAAAATAAATTATTTTGAATATTTTACATTAATTAAAAGATAAAAATAAATATTAGTAATGTAAAAAGTGAAAAAAATTTGACATCAATTTAATTGATGTAAAAATTTAACATAACACATCGGTTGTGCATCCCAATTAACGAAGTATGTATATGTTAGTAAAAAAATAAAAACACCATTCCAAATAGGTCACAAACATATGAAAAATGGATATACCATTATAACTGAAAATTTTATATCAACTTATTTATATATAACTGAAAATTTCATATGTATTTTCACATCACATTATAAAATGTCTTAAAATGGTGAGACAAATATTAATTTGTTTTTACGTTGAAAATTTAAATTTTATTGACATTTAAATCACAAGAAAATACCCGTTTGTGAGATGTAATTTAATTTTTAACATACATTATATTTTGACAAAAGATATATGAAATAACAGTTTACATGTGATAATCATATTAATATTAAAATTATGGAATATATATTAATATTATACATTTTTTTAATTAAAAAAATATTTATAAATCAGAGTATTTAGAATACTCCAATTCATTTTAAAAAAGAAAAACTATACACGAGACATTTTTAGGAGCCACAGGATATATAATAGTCACCTATTATTATGTTCTATCTTGTAGATGAGTGATTCCACGAGTAATATTAACATTCTACTTGAACAAAAATTTCATATAAAAGCATACTTCGAGACATTTTTAGGAGCCACAGGATATATAATAGTCACCTATTATTATGTTCTATCTTGTAGATGAGTGATTCCACGAGTAATATTAACATTCTACTTGAACAAAAATTTCATATAAAAGCATACTTCGAGACATTTTTAGGAGCCACAGGATATATAATAGTCACCTATTATTATGTTCTATCTTGTAGATGAGTGATTCCACGAGTAATATTAACATTCTACTTGAACAAAAATTTCATATAAAAGCATACTTCCAAATAAACCACAAGTAAATTTCACATTGTGCATAACTAGAAAATTTACATATGATTATTAGTGTTTATATTTATAATTTACGAATTCCACGATTGAAAGATGTTAAAATGTTAGTACGGGGGTGAAAATTAAAATGTGGTGTAGTGTGAAGTTACAAATGTGTACCATGTGACACTTGTCTTAATTGCAACACCATCCTAGTAAAAATGCATATGTTTTTGTATACATTGGTTTTGATTGGTTACATAAAATGTATTCAATCATGATATGGGCAAATGTTGTTTCCCTATACATCGCCAACTCTTCCTCTTTGTCAGGAAAATGCCAATACGCAACTCATGCGCTTTCTTTCTCTCTCTTAATCTACATTCTGGTTCTCAATCCTCCATTGTCATCTTAGCCTCTATCTGTTATTCTGCTTCTTTTCATCATGAATCCAACCCTATGTATCTATAATTTTTTCCCTTTCTTTTGATATTAAAATCTTCCACATTGTAAATAACATATATGACGATGAATCTTCCTAACGAGACAAGGAAGGTTCCTTTTGTCATAGTTGTTGTATTAATAAGCTTCATTCTGGGGCCAAAGCTAGTTTTTGGTCAGAGTACTGGTGGAGGTGCTGGTGCTGGTGGTGCCGGTGGTGCTGGTGCCGGTGGTGTTGGCGGTGCTGGCCTTGAGATATTCACCCAAGAAGTATATCGTAGCATGTCCAATTATACATCTGTGTTCAAGAAAGTAATAAAAAAAGAGTTGGGTTATTGCGTAGTTGATGTGTGAGTCTCATCATAAATGTTTTCGTCACAAACTATGTACAAATATACCTTTATTCTTGTCTTAAATAATTAATATTGATTCAAATATATCACATTTTTGGTGCCATTTTGTTTCCCTCCAGGGACGCTGATTGGAATGGGGCATTCAATTTTACCAAAGATCTTACCTTTTTGACCATTTGTGCCCAGCAATTGAAAGGTTCTACTTAATTCATATATGTACACAAAAACGTAACACACATAAATAATTTATATGATCATATCAGTATTGATGATCATATAGGGAAAAAGTTGTTGTGGGGACCTTTTTATTACTATTTTGTGATACACCATGAATCTTTGTACAGTTCTTAAGTTTTTGGGATAATCTGTGTTTTGTTTTGGTGTATTCAGGAGATATTACACAACGCATGTGCACAGAAGCGGAAATACTAGCTTATGGCCAAAGTTTTGTTAGTGGAAAGTCAGGAGCCAGATCCAACTTCTTGAAGCCCAACATAAATTGTAATTTGTCCTCATGGGTTAATGGTTGTGAACCCGGATGGGCTTGTAAGGCTAATGACAAAGTAAGCATTGACAGTACCAAGAAGGACATACCTGTTAGATCTGTAGATTGCCAACCTTGTTGTGAAGGTTTCTTTTGCCCTCGTGGTCTCACTTGCATGATACGTAAGCATTTATGTTCATACAGCAACATCACAGCACTAGTTATTCATTTTATTTTTCTATTTGTTATTGGTCTTGCTAATCTACTAATCTGATAGATTTTGATAACTTCAAACCAAAGAAAATTGTATATATGTTATCATGTGAATGTGTTTGGATGTTCTAATTTAATTCATTTGTTCCATATTTTTGGTTTTCTGCTGAAGCTTGCCCATTGGGCGCTTATTGTCCTCTTGCACAACTCAATAAAACTAGTGGAGTATGTGAACCGTAAGTCCTTCCCTTTTAGTTCTACTCGTTCTACATTCTTGTTTTTGGCACACTTTAATATTTATCAACAGAATCAATATGCAGATACCGTTATCAGCTACCTCCTGGAAAGCCAAGCCATACTTGTGGTGGGGCAGATATTTGGGCAGATATTACGAGTAGCAGTGAGGTATTCTGCTCATCAGGGTCTTTTTGTCCCTCTACAATCGTAAAAAATCCTTGCAATAAGGGGTATTAATATCTATACCTAAACTTCTAGTTTCTCACTGCTTATAATATTACTATATGCTTTTACTTAGTCTAGAATAAAGCACTTGTTTTAGTTATTATTATTTCTCACGTCATTTGTATATTCTAAACTACTTTTATATATGAATTATAGGTATTATTGCAGAACAGGTTCTACTTCTCCAGAGCGTAAGTTGTCCAAGTCCAATAATTATTTGATCTTTTTAAGTTGATTTTACTAGTAATCACTTGTTTTTGTGGTCATTCTCATTCTCTATTCTAAAGTTTAGGAAATCTGTACAATGTGAATGCAGGTGAGTTATTAGTTGTGTCAAGTATTAAGTCTTCTCAAATAAAGGAATTGACAAACATGTTAACAATATTACTCTTAATCTTTTGATATAGCTCGATGTATCTATTATTCACTTGACAGTTACTATGTTAACTCTGTGAAAGGTGATCTATGTGGCATGAAATAACTCTGATGAATATCTCTTCCTCTCTAACTTCTACAGGGTGTTTCAAATTGGCAACTTGTGAGCCTAAGTCAGCGAATCAAAATATTACTGCATATGGTGTCTTGATTTTTGTGAGTAATATTTACACATTTTCGTTTTAAAAACCACTACTTGTACATAAGTTATGTAACTAATACATACAACAATGTCATTATGTAGTGTGAACCATGATTTTGGTTCTAGTTTTATTTTAAAATGATATTTGTTCTTTTTATTTTCTAGTTGTATGATGCACCTCTTTTGCATAGGGGATTTATTTTGCCTGAAATAGGTTAACTTATATATCCTCTCCTAAGCATATTTTTAATGCTAGAGTTTATCCTTCCTTTTCTTTCTTTTTCATTTTTAAAGGTAACTTTATGTCATGTTAGAGGCAATGAAGAGTGTTACAGAATTCAAAATTTCTAGATGCAATTTTTAACACGTTTAGGTTACAGGTCCATCATGATCCAGTAGAACTAACTCTTAACTTTCTAACACAGGCTGGCTTGTGTTTTCTGCTTATTATCATATACAATTGTTCTGATCAAGTTCTTGCAACTCGAGAAAGAAGACAAGCAAGTACACGAGAAAGGGCTGCTCAAAGTGTAAGAGAATCCCAAGCCCGTGAAAAATGGAAATCTGCGAAAGATATTGCTAAAAAGCATGCAGTAGGACTACAATCGCAACTATCACGTACATTTTCACGCAAAACTTCAAAGAAGACAGATTTGAAAGGTTTTGGTTCCAAACATTCAGATTCTTCTCTACCACCAAGTGGAAAAGGCAAGAAAAAGGACAAAAACAATCTCTCGAAAATAATAAATGATATTGAGGAAAATCCCGATAATCCGGAGGGGTTTAATCTTCAGATAGGAGACAAAAATGTCAAAAAGCAAGCACCAAGGGGCAAACAATTACATACTCAAAGTCAAATTTTCAAGTATGCATATGGTCAGATTGAGAAAGAAAAGGCTTTAGCAGAACAAAACAAAAACTTAACCTTTTCTGGAGTAATTTCAATGGCTAGTGACATTGAGATTAGGAAGAGACCTACCATTGAGGTTGCTTTTAAAGATTTAACCCTCACTTTGAAAGGGAAAAACAAACATTTATTGAGATGTGTGACTGGTAAACTGTATCCTGGTAGAGTTTCAGCAGTCATGGGCCCATCTGGGGCTGGCAAGACAACATTTCTTTCTGCTTTAACTGGAAAAGCAACTGGATGTCACACAACTGGGCAAGTTCATGTAAATGGTCAGGAATCTTCTATCAGGTCATACAAGAAAATCATTGGGTTTGTGCCACAAGATGACATTGTGCATGGAAATTTGACAGTGGAGGAGAATCTATGGTTCAGTGCAAGATGCAGGTATATTATAAAATGTTAAACATTTGTTCTCTAACACGACTTTTTATGTTAAGCAAGTACGTTTTATAACATGTTTAGGTTAATTATTTAGTTACATTTTTTCTCAAGTTCTGTTGTTAAAACGTTTGTGAGTATATTCAGTACGTTTTCTTACTATCAGGTTTTCGCTTCTTCCTTTTTCACAATATTTGTATGTCATTGTAGACTCTCTGCTGATCTACCAAAAGAAGAAAAGGTGTTGGTGGTTGAAAGAGTCATTGAGTCATTAGGTCTACAGGCAATACGAGATTCTTTGGTCGGTACAGTGGAGAAACGAGGAATCTCTGGAGGTCAAAGGAAAAGAGTAAACGTTGGATTGGAAATGGTCATGGAACCTTCCCTTCTAATTTTGGATGAACCCACATCTGGTTTGGATAGCTCATCTTCTCAATTACTTCTTAGAGCACTTAGACGTGAAGCTCTTGAAGGTGTAAACATATGTATGGTCCTTCACCAACCTAGGTAATTTTCACTATTTTTCTTCACAAATCAAAATTAGTCCCTTGGAATTGTAAGACTTTGGTTACTTCAATCTCCACTTTTCTAAACCCTCTTTAAATCCATGAAAGCAAAAAAGTCATTCACTTTTCTCCTTAATATAAATCAAAAATTTAGTATAAAAAGACAGAAGGCAAATGACATTTTGGAAAGCTTAGAACTGAATAAGGGTTTAGAAAATTTCATGAACTAGAGTGATGGAAACTTACTAGTCTAATGCCCTTTTGTGCATGTGGGTCACCAGTTACACCTTGTTCAAGATGTTTGACGATTTTATACTACTTGCAAAAGGAGGTCTTACAGTGTATCATGGACCAGTGAACAAAGTGGAAGAGTATTTCTCAAGCATGGGCATTAACGTCCCTGATCGAGTCAACCCTCCAGATTACTTCATTGACATTTTAGAAGGAATAGTAAAATTAAGCCCAAGCTTAGGAGTGACCTATAAACAACTACCTGTAAGATGGATGCTTCATAATGGGTACCCCGTGCCAATGGATATGCTACAGAGTGTTGAAGGAATGGCAGCCCCTAGTGGTGAAGGGTCATCACGTGGAGCAGCAACTGCTGGACAGGATGATGATGCACCTTCGTTTGCTGGAGAACTTTGGCAGGATGTGAAGTGCAATGTTGAGATGAAGAAGGATATCCTTCACATTAACTTCTTAGCTTCACATGATCTCTCCAATAGGATTACACCAGGAGTGTTCAACCAATACAAATACTTTCTTGGAAGGTAATTAATTTACAAAAGGGAGAGAATATTTCAATCAGTTTTCAATTTTTTTTATTTGCTGTTGGTTCATTGCAGAGTTGGTAAGCAAAGACTAAGAGAAGCTAGAACACAGGCTGTGGATTTCTTGATTTTGCTACTAGCTGGCCTTTGCTTAGGTACACTTGCCAAAGTGAGTGACGAATCATTTGGATCAACTGGATACACATACACTGTAATAGCAGTATGTAAGTTTCATATGAATTTCTTAACGTCAAAGGTGTTAGTAATACACTCTTTAACACACACTTTTGAAAAAACCTTCCTCCTTGATTGAAATTTATTGGAAATCACAAAATAATGTGTGACTCACTAAATATGAACGGGGGTCCATGTCATAAAGTGATTTCTAATGAAATAAGTGCGTTGAAATGAGTGTATTGCTAGCAATTTGTTGTTGTTATTATTGATATCAGGTTACCTACTTTGTCATGTAACTAATACTTTACTTGCAGCACTCCTTTCTAAGATTGCGGCTTTGAGATCATTCTCATTGGATAAGTTGCACTATTGGAGGGAAAGTTCTTCAGGCATGAGTAGTTTGGCTTACTTTCTATCAAAGGATACTGTTGACCATTTTAGCACAATTATCAAGCCACTAGTTTACCTTTCCATGTTCTATTTCTTCAACAATCCAAGATCATCAGTCACAGATAACTACATTGTTCTACTATGTTTAGTCTATTGTGTCACTGGCATAGCTTATGTGTTAGCAATTTTTTTACAGCCAGGTCCAGCCCAACTGGTAAGCATTTAAATCTCTTTCCATTGAAGGTGATTTTGCTTTGTCTTAGTTTAGTTATTATTACAAGTAATTTGTTGTATTATGCAGTGGTCAGTGTTACTCCCTGTAGTTTTGACTCTCGTAGCAACCTATCAGAATGAAGATGATAGCAAATATGTTAAATATTTATCAGATTTGTGCTACACTAAGTGGGCTCTTGAAGCATTTGTAATATCAAATGCTAAAAGGTTTGACTTATGACTACTTGTTTATTTCTCTTGTTTTTTTCCATATGCTAATTTTAAGACGAGTTTCTCCCATGCAGATATGCTGGAGTTTGGTTAATAAGTCGATGTGGGGCTCTTTATTCTTCTGGCTATGATCTTAAACATTGGTACCAATGCTTAGGCCTTCTCATCGTGACGGGAATAATCAGTCGCATGCTTGCGTTTTTCTGCATGATAACCTTCCAAAAGAAATGATTTCAACACTCCAATCCCTCTAGTTTCATCTTGGGCGAATTAAAGATGTTATTGGTGGTACAAAATGTGGTCTGTGCCCGACAACTATGTAAAGTAACATCACATTAGTTATCTTGGTAAGCAAAAAGTTTGCTAGAGCTAGTTCTTGACAAGTTTTAGAAGTCTTAGGTGTGGATAACATTGCGTTGTACTTGCTATTGAGCAAGTTGTGCATAAAGACTAAGCTTCAACAATTTTTAGTTTAACATTATCATTCATGACTCCATCATTTTGTTAGTGGTGACATTATCATTTAATTTGTATAGTTTCTAATTGTTCTATCTTCCAAGTAAGGTTTCTTGAATGGTTGGTGGTAATATAAACTGCTAATACGTACTATATAGAAAAACTTTTAGTATGGAGCTGTGAACCCATTATAACCCACTTCATCAAACAAGAAAGAGAAGATTGTACTGACATCTTAAACTTACAAGAATGTAACATGTTGGCCACTCATCGATTTAAAAAATTAGAGCTACTAACCTTAGTATAAATGTTCAACATCTTTTTGCTATTCTCTTTCATTACCAAGTCAATTTTTGTTTTAGAGAAATTATTGATATGAACTTTTTTAAGGATGTATATAAAGTTTTGATGATACATTTATTGCTATAATGAGGGTATAATCAAAATAAGAATTGGGTTGATGTGTAAATTGTGTATAGAGAAAAGTAAAGTTTTGGGATTTAGGTAGGAGGGAACAACAGAGGGAGGGAGGTGTATGAGACAGGGGTGGTCATGGTTGTTTACGTTTAGCCTATGCAAGTTCGTCCAGAATGATAGACCAGTGAGAATTAAATCTTGAATTGATTAGGAAAAAAAGAAAAGAAAAAGAGTCACATGTAAGTTTTTATTTTAGAGGAATAATTTTTATGTGTAAATCTATAATAACTTTTTTTTTGTGTATATATATCTTTTAATTTTTTTTACTCTTATAAACATAATTTAATAATTGGTAAGAAACTATTCAGATAATATACAAGTACAAGTTTCTATTATGTAATTATAATATTATAAAAGTTAATAAAAAATTTATAATAATATTTTGTATACAATTTTTTAAACTTTAGTATAAATTTTAATAAGTGCTTTTAATTTTAATAATTATTTTTTAATATAAATATTGTTTATTATCATAAAAAATAGATACACAAGTTATTTCCATTGATAATGATAAATATGATTACCTTTTTTAATGAATTATTTAAGTGACATTTTTCTAATATTTTTATATTATGTTATATATTATAGTTTTAAAATTTATAAATAAGCATTTACAATATATTTAATTAAAAAGCTTTTTTTATCAAGTACTATTTTTACTAGTTAGATCATGAATATAACATAAATATACTTATAAATATATTGTAATTATATATATATATATATATAATATTTAAGGATAAACTAATAAAAATTTTAATATCATGTTATAATATTATCATATCACATGTTTATATCGTCATCATATATCTCTAAGCAACTAAATTTATATTTAATCATAATTATATCATCATTAAATATATAAAGTATGTTATGTGAGACTTTAATTATGATAACCATGTTTCATTAGATGTTAGGTGACAAAATATTTATTATCAAATTAGATATAATGTTAACATAACACAGAATATTTATTATCATATTAGATGTAAGTCTTTTTCGACTTTTTTACACAAATATATTTTTATTTTATTTCCTAGCTTGTAACTATAAATATTTTACTTATTTTGATATTATATATTTACTGAATGAACTTTATATTAAATTCTAAGCTCATCCTTATGTATATAACTTCATTTAATGGATATTCAGAGGGTGGATTTCATATGTATTATTCATTAATTTTGATTTGCTACCTCAATAAAAATAATGAGTGTATTTCAACTTTTCAGTCTCTTGTGGTTCATTCCGGTTAATTTGCTAACTCGGTGGGTACCTACCAAGTTAAGCCATACCACTCCATTTATATGTTCTTCGTCAAAAAATAACAATAAAATATATTAAAAATTAAATTAAAAGTTTTATCTTTTAAAATTATATTAAAAGTTTTAAAAATCTATTTTGTTGGTAGTTTATTTTAAAGAATTAACTTTTCTAAGACCATCAGGCCATGTGTATCATTCCAGCGTCTTGACTAAGCTTAGCTTCTTCATAAACATTTTTTAAATAAAAGTAAGTTTGTCTTCACAAGGCAGCAAAAAAGAGCATTTGTATCGTACGCATTCAGTATTAGCATTAATTTAGTTGGTGCATCAAAATCTGCCACAGGTTCTCCAAAACTATGTCAGCATCCAGAGACAAACATTATATAAAATACAGAACCCCTCGATTGAACAAGACAAGACACAGATAAGTACATAATCACCTTATTATCCCCCTCTAAACTTAGCAGATAAATACAAAGTAAAATTTGATTGAGACTAATCTTAAAATTCTCTTAGACATTCTAGTGACTCTTATTGTATTCTGGATAGACAGTGTAGTTTCGATAAATATGATGGCCTTCTGCCAGTAGCATGACGAAACAAGATAGAGGTAGAATGGTCCAGTTGGAAGAGAGTAAACAGTATGTGACACAAAGCATGGGCACCACACGCTAATTTCCCATTTCTATTCCTCAAAACACAAGCTATTTTTCTATATATAGGAGGATGGGATAAATCAAATCTCTTTACAAGGAACCACACTCTAATTTCCCATTTCTAAATATTACAAAATTGTTAAAAAAAATCATATATTAACTTGAGTTTTCTCCTAAAAGAACCAACTTTTGTTTTTTGAGAACTGTGAAAATTTGTCAACATTGATCCATGATAGTTTGTGTATGAATAGAAAGTACAAACTACAAAGCCACCTTTGCATGAACCAACCAAAACAAATATAAAAAGTAAATCTGAAAAAGGAGAAGGGTAGCTTTACTTAAAGTCATGGAATTAGAAAGGAACTTAGGATGGGAATGAGCCAATAGCAGGTACTCTCAAAAATTAAACCAGGATTGCAAGCTACGCCAAGAGACCAAACCAAACTTCACCCTTCTGTGCATGATGTCCCACTCCCACCAGCATCCACAACCTCAACAAAGACGGTTATTATCTCTGTGTCTGAACCAACTTCATGAACACCCTCCTCCTGAAAGCTCCTTCTCATCTTCTCAAACACTCTACAAAACCAAAATACCCTTATGTCTCATTCACTCTCCAACGTCAACTACTCCTACATCAACCCACAAAACCTCTTTCTTTGGCCCCAAGATTGTGTCATCATCCCCTCACCAACAACACTTCTACTTCCATGAACCTCACAGCCCCTCCCTCCGTTGTTGTTTTAATGTCTCTTCCAGACGTTGGCCTGCCTTCAAGCTTGGTTGCACCTCCATGGACCCTCAAGTAGATTTCTCATCATCACTTCACTCTCCTTCTGAGATTATTGTAAGTCTATTCATTTCATTGACATTAGTACCATCATCAATCATAGTCTCAAGCATGGTTTCAAAATACAATCTTGATCATAGTTTATAGACAAAAACGATACCTGAAGTTGTTATTGTAATCGCGTTATGGTCACAATGATCCTAATAACTAAGTATTGTAGCTGAAATTGTGATCTCAGAGAGTTTATCAATAAAACTTTGGTTTTAACTCTTCTAATATCGTCACCAATAATATATAGTTTACTATAAGAAAGTTGTACCGTGTGTATAGGCATGCATCACTAAGAGTGTTGTTTTGCATGTAAATATCATAATAGAAGACAATTAATCGAATCAATGTACATGGCGTATGTTAAGTGTTTAAGATGAAGACATATGTGGTTGGTTTGTTTTATTTGTATGTGTCTCTCTCTCTCTCTCTTCTTGGTTTGGTTATGCTTCTTTTGTATTCTTTGGTAAAGCAATTTGTTTGCATTCAGAATTTCAGATAACAAAAATATGTGCACACTATTCTAAAACACTTTTCCCTTTTTTGTTCTTTCTTTGCAGAAGAAAAAGAAAATTACAGGGCGGCAAAAGAGAGAGGAACTTGAAAGAGAGGTATTTGCATTCATATGCACCACACATTTTGAATGCAAATTCTAATTACCATGTATATCTTCACACACATACACACAGAGGATGAGAAGCTAATTAATCTCTTAAATTGCCTTAATCTCTTCAACTGCTGCATGCTTGTTTCAATGAGTGATGATTCAATTCATATAGTGATAATCAAAATTAGTTTTTTGCACATGAATTCTTTCATGAAAACATTTCAGTATACGTGGCTACTAATTGCAATTTGCACAAGAATTTGATCTACCTATCGGGGTTAGTTAACGTAACATGTGCCATTTAACGCCACCCATAACCAAATGAAGTATATACTATTCATTTGATCATGGTAGAGTATGGCTCTCTATAGGTTTTAGGCATACCATCTCTAAGATGTTGGTCTGCAATAGTAATGGATACTTTTACTAGTCAATCAATATAGGAATGAAAAGTGTCGCTCTCCTTTTGAAAAAGCTACCACTGGATTCATCATTATGTCAAAGTATAGCAATACTTCGTACAAACTTTCGAACTATAGGTTTACTATTTGTGACAATGGACAGTACTAGCAGTGAATGAGAACCATACCCTCAAAGGCACACCCTTAAATGGGAAAACTTGTACACGTTCGTGTTATGGTTTAGGTGTTCAACCGATTAAGTGTATATAATTAATGGGGACAAATTTGGGGAATGTTATATGTGACATTTCTGCTTGGTGAGAAATTAAATGATTTTTTATTGTGTAATAAACAGGTTGCTATGCTTCAAAGGTTGTTGGACCAAGAAGAAAAGTTTCATGAGATTCTGGAGATGGTTCATAATAGACCAAATGGGTCAGCTATATCAATTCCCAATTTTCTTCCACCCAAGGTAATATAATCATATCCTCAATCACAATTTTCTATTTTTTCTTTCTCTGGGTAGAGTGGTAGACTTCTTTATTCAAAATTTCATTTTGGTAAGTACTATGGGCTTATGTTAGTGCTTAGGAAGTATCGCGTAGGGATATGGGCTCAATAGATAGAGCAAGTTAGACCATTGTGATGTCTGCATAGGGCTCTTAATTAGCTACTTTAAAATTGAAAAAAAAAAAAATCTTTTTTTCCTTATTAAGTATATCCATCAAGGTTTATAGATTCACCAACTGAATTCCTGAGTGTTTCAATTTATCTCAATTCAGTGTTGTGCAGCCCATTTAAGGTGGGTAGAAGTTATCCAATTAATTCTTAGAGTAAAGATATTTATGCAGAAAGTGAGGAAGTGGGGATGTATATATTGTTGATTGAAGAATGATGATAACACATTCTCAAGTATATAGGATAAACCAAAATTTATTAGTTTTAAAAATTGATTAAAGAGTTTTTTGCTAGTATTTTTTAAGGTTGATTTGAATTAAAGTATTTCATAAACATAAAATATATGAAATATGTTTGGAGGTGGAGATACTTTAGAATAGTTCAATTGGAATTTTATATGTTGAAAGTAGACTTTCATGTTACAAACTTTGGTAACATTAATCATGCAATTTGTGCAGATAAGAGAACTCTTAGGAGAGCTAGTTATGGTAGAGAGTGAAATTGCAAGACTTGAAAGCCAAATAAGCCAACTCCAAGCTGGTTTGAAACATGAACAAGAAGTGATCAAGGAATCAAAGTCTAAAACGTGGAATCAAGGGAATTTGAGCAATTCTAACAACCACTTATCAACTTCTCCGGTTCCAAATCCTAGTCCTATTCGCAGAAGTGTTCAAGAAAGGATGGCATTTGAAACCAAGGCATTGCATTTCATAAGCAAAGCTATAAAGGGTGATTACAATCTCAATGACTTCAGTCTTAATGACAAAGCAGGTTTTCTGAAAACTTCTGTAGAACACAAAGAAAATAAGTTCCAAGAAGATGTGAAATTTCAAGAAAGAATTCCAAGAAAAAATGGCATAGTAAAACCTCCCTCACCTATGCGTGACCCACGTCATCCATCACCCAAGGTATGCATGCCAATTTTCCCATCCATGTATGTATCTCATGAGAAGATGAACCAAAACTATGGATATATACTAATCTCAGACCATATATGATTTCTCTGTAAGAAAGTAAAGGGAAAAAATCTCCTGAAGATCCTTGCAAAGATCAACCAATATGTCTCTGAAAATAAAATTAATCAAAACAAAGAGAACTAAATTTTATCCCTGTACATGACTTTGTGAACTATAAACCAATATCAAAATTTGAAAAGAACAAGTATAACTTGACATAGATATTGTTGTCAACAGTGTGAATTTGCTAACTTGCAATTACTTTACTATTTTCAGCTGCGGGAACGCAATCCAGAGATGTACTTGGATCTCCCAACTAGATCATTATTGGATCCACTTCTGTCAGAAGAGAATGATCTAAAGTGGCAACCCAACAAGCTCTCTGAGAGCATCATGAAGTGTTTGAATTTCATATATGTAAGACTACTCAGAACATCAAGAGCAATGGAATTGGAGAAATCAGGGCCCATTTCACGGTCTGTGCACTCTTCTTTAAGCTCAAGAAGCTTCAGGGTGGATCCCGGATCAAACCCAAAACCAAGCCTCTTGTTGCAAAAGGAGTTTAGGCAGCAAGACCCTTATGGTATCTTTAACACAGAAGAGTCCATTCCAAGGGACATTGGTCCTTACAAGAACCTGGTTATATTCACTTCCAGCTCCATGGATCCCAAGTTTATCTCAAGTCCATCCTCTATACCATTACTAAGGAAGTTAAGGTATGGCATGGATGATATCTACATTTATGAGAAGAATCAAAATGTTGAAAACTTTGTAAGTCTACTTGGCAATTAAGTGGTGCATGGACAAGTGAACAAAATTTGAAGTAACGGTTAGTTTATTGTGGTCTACAGGATCTTGATGAGCAATCTCCAAACAGTTGACTTGAAAAGCCTTACAAACCAACAGAAATTAGCATTCTGGATCAACGTGTACAATGCTTGTATCATGCATGTATAGTATAAATTTCCTGCTTTTCTCTTCTTTAAATTTCTCTGCATATTATCGTTGTAGTGACATCAGATTAAGTGTTGTTTAGGAATTTGGTTCATGACCAATCTGGGGAATGAGAATTATAGGACATAGATCAGGACCATGATTAAGGTATTTGTCTTGTTTCAGGGATTCATCCAATATGGAGTGCCATCCACCCCAGAAAAACTACTTGCATTGATGAACAAGGTACATTAAAAATCTTCATATAGATGTTACTTATTCTGTCTCTGGCCTCTTGAACTCTGCCATGGTTTCTTGACAGGTGCTATAATTAAGGACAAAAAAGTATTAATTGTTTTTTTTAGATTTTAATTTTTCCAATTTAAATGAGATGACAACTAACTAACTAACTAAGAAAACTTGTTTATGTTTATGTTTTTGTATTGAAAAGCTTATAAATCCATGTACAAATTCTAAACATGTCTTAATTAAAGAAACATTTTCTTGATGTTGAAGTCACTTCTGTGCAGGCAACCCTCAATGTAGGAGGCAACCTAATAAATGCTCAAGCAATAGAGCATTTCATATTAAGGAAACGAGAAATCTCTAACATGAAAGAGGTAAACAATGAAACAAGATCAGCCACTTTATTCTTGTTCCTTTAAATACAGAAACAAACCAAGCTTTAACTTTTTTACAATTGATGCATCTCCTAAACAATGTATCTATGTGGGGGTTCAGGTTCAGCATAAGGGTGAGTGGGAAGAGAAAGAATCAGTTGTTCGTGAACTTTATGGACTTGAGTTTGTTGATCCTAATGTCACATTTGCTCTGTGTTGTGGAACTCGTTCTTCCCCTGCTGTAAGTTCTTCTGCTCAATAACATCTATGAATTGGTTTAAAAGATTGCTTCTAATTTTAGGAAAATGATATGCACTTGATGCAGGTGAGGATATACACAGCAGATGGAGTTACAACTGAATTGGAGAAATCAAAACTAGACTATCTTCAAGCTTCAATTCTAGCCACTAGCACCAAAAGAATAGGATTTCCAGAGCTTCTTCTCATAAACATGCTTGATTTTGCTGCAGATATAGAATCTTTGGTGGAGTGGGTGTGTAGCCAGTTACCTACATCAGGCACTCTAAGGAAATCAATGGTGGATTGCTTTAGAGGCCACAGTAATACTAATTCTGTTAAGGCTTCTACCATTGTTGAAAAGATACCCTATGACTATGAATTCCAGTATTTGTTGACCATATAAATGTACATTGTAACACTTCTTCTTCTTCTTCTTTTTGTTAGCCAATAAAACTTTGAGTATACAAAATATAAAAAGGGTGATTCTTGAACCATCTTGCACTACACCATCCCCTTTCTCTCTTCCTCTATTTGTTATATAATACAGCCATCCAAATTTATCTTTATATAGTATATTATCATCATAATGCATATATTATGTATTCTATTGATATATATAATTATTATAAAATATATAAGAAATCAGAAAAGGTTAAAATGACCCAAAAATATAATTTAAAAATAATATGAATTGTTACTAAATTTAATTCTGCTAATTAAATTAGCAAATTTTCTTTTTTTTTTTAAATTAAAAAGGAAATGCTATGAACATTGCCACATATTTTATATCCTGTATACTGTTGTCTTTGGATAATTTTACAATAATCCATATTTTTTAATTTAAAGAATTAAATATGTAGAGCACATTCAACAGCAAACTACTTCTAAACCCAGCAAATATCTGATGACAACAAATGGGCCTGGGCTAGAGGTTCAGATAGGAATGCAGTTGTTAAACATAACTCCTTTATATATATTTCTGTTCATGCATACCCCTTTCCATGAATTTCTCCAAACAATTTTATATTTTCTAGAGATAACCATTTTCTGTTTAATTTTACACTTTAAAATTTAGAAGAATTATGACTTTGTTTCCCAAATTTAAAGGCTTTTTCTTTAAAATTAATAGAAATACGATGTGGACCACTGAATTTGATGGGTTAAATACAAATCCAAACCTTAAATTTTAAACTCTAAATCTTAAATCCAATTGTCTAAATCTTAATAAAGGCATTGTTTCAGTTACTCTATAAAAGCAAGTTTGCACTGTCCTCTCCATCTAATTTTTTACATAGGTTCATAATATTAAAAACTGCATAACTATTTATTAAATCAAAATAATTCATTTATTTAATTAATAATATTTAAATAAAAAATTTACAAGACACATAAGATAATTAATGAGTAAATAAGAGTGTAAAAAATTACCTAAATAAAGGTTGGAGTGATTTCATAAGCAATGTGGAACTGAGCTTGTAGGCAATTTGACATACAATTGATGTATTTGAAAGTCAATGTTTTCCAATTGAAATCGTATTTTGAAAAAATTGATAAAATTGTTGTAATGAAAAATTATTGTGTTTAGTTAAAAAGGGGTACATTATTAAGTTACAATCATGTAAAAGAAAAAGTATAATGAATAGGATTTTGAATTAAATTTAGAATTTGAAGAATTCGATCTAGTTGATATGATTGAAAATTAATTGCATTTTGCATGCACTAGTATGGTAATAGGAGGTTTACAATGGATTATGTTTCAATTATGCATCCCTTTAAGATCCAATATTTTAGTATTAGATTTTAAAATGAATTAGTTATAACATATATATAGAAGTTAGATATTTATTTCTTAGTTAAGTCTTTTGTGTATTTGTAGATTCTTTATCGGATTAAGCTATAAGGAGATGGTGAAGTACATGAATCGATTGAATCTTGATTTTAGTAAGTAAAATTAGTTTTACCTAAGTTTTAGTTATTTTATTTTTCTCTTATAGGGTTTATGTTAAAGGGAGATGTTGTTAGTGTATGACTAAACTTTTGAAAGCTTTCCTGAGTTGATAGAGTTTATGAGAAAACTATGAAGGAATTATTAGATATAAGCTAGTTTATGAGAAAACTATGAAGGAATTATTAGATATAAGCTAGTTTCAATCAAAGCAAGGAGAGTTAAAATTATTTCTTTGAGAGTTAATATTATTTCTTTACAATATGATGGATGTTATGAGGTGTAAATCATATGAAAGATGAAGGTATCATAATATTGTGAAGTTTGGAATCATATTATTTCTTTGTATTTATGTTCGTGTGATCATATAATGTTTTAAAAAAGGTATAATTCTTGCTAGATGTTGGAAAATGTTGTTTCTTAGGTTTGGGTTGCTTTCGAGCTATGTAACAAGTTATCGCTCAAGTGAGGCCTAAGCAATGTTTATTAATTACACTAACTACCTTATATCACTCTAACAATGGGTTGGTTTCTCAAGTAACATGCTTTATAGCTCAAGCGAGGGTTTGTAAAGCGAAAAAGATATCAATATGATTCTTTCTCCTCTAAAAGCATATCATTAGAGTATTGGACAAGACACTATAATACATTTGGTGGCTCAAGCGTTCTTTTTGAAAATTTAAGAGATATGCAATGTACACAACACCATGTGTGCCAATGTATGACATGAGTCACTAGCATTTAAGCATTGGTTGAACGTTCAAGTGTCTTATTGTGATGGAGGAGTTTATGGGTCTTGTTGAACTTCTTCTAACAAATGGATGTCGCTCAAGCATTGGCTATAACACTCAAGCAACAACTATAGTCAAGTGATGAGGTAGTCATTGGAGGGAGGAGAGATCTAAAGGGTTTTGCTCTTAGGTTACATTTTGCTCAAGTTATGTTGCTCAAGCAAAATGAATGTTATTTTGTTTATGATGATGAAGTCGCCTCAAGCAAGAGGAGCTCACTCAAGCGACAATATATTGAGATAGTGATTATGTGATGTTTATAGATGATTTTGTGTATAAAATGTTAGATTTAATTATATATGCTTTATGACATGTTTTATGCATGACATATGCTCTTCATGGTTTTCGTTAGATCATTTATATACACTTATATGGAGTGATCTATGTGTATATAAGGTTTAGATGTAAATGGGTAGCCTTGATTGGGTGGTTGCATGGAACTAGGGTGGTATTATGCATTGGGTGACAATAACAATCACGAAACTCATGTTAATAAAGGTATTCTCAACTTTATTGTAGTCTAGTCCTATAGAGAGGAATTCTGGTGATAAGAAATTAAGAAAAACTTATATTTAACTTGGTATGTGGTGTATGTTTGACTTGATATAGTAGATATTTTTATGTTATCTTGATATTAAAAACATGACCAACTAAGATTTAATCATTCTAGTATATATTAGGTATTAGTTTTTGATAATATTAATTTATAATAATTTTAAAATAATACAATGATGCCTAATATCTAATCATGATAAGATGTGTCACATTATATGAATTTATTGTATTTATATGTGTAGTGATAATATAGTTAATAACAGTAATGATAAAGTGAAAGGAGACTACATTTTATTTTTTTGATAATATAATTTTATATAAAGTTTAAAGTTATATTAATATTTAGGATCTAGTTGGATTGAAAAGTAAATACGAAGGAATTGAAGAAAAAAAATGTTACATGGTGTATGACGTAAGACATATAATATAATTTAGTATATTTTTTTTCATATTATCTTTTTCATATTTTTTATTAGATAAATTTTTGAGTTTTTCAGAGTTATAAAATATAGTATTAATATCGTTTTGAAAAGTTTTGAGAAGCATAAATAATAATAAGTTACTAGAAAATACTAAATTAATGTTTCTATATTTAAATAATTAATTACTATAGTAATTAGAGACTAAATTTAAATTTAAATTCAAAATAATTAAAATTTTGATCACTAATTTTAAAGAATTTATAATTAATGATAAGTTTAAAAATCTATTTAATAACAATACAACATAATTTGAAGATTAAAATTTTCCAACTTTTAAAATAGTTTTTAAATCAGTCTATACAATTATGAAATATTGTTATCTTTAAATCCGTTTCTATTTTATAATTTTTTTGGCGAAAGTGTTAACTTAAATTGCACTTTTGGAGAGAAAGAGAGAAGTGTATGCAGAAAGCACTTATAACATGTTTCTATTTTTTGACAGAATTAAGTGTGGTGCTAATGTGAACCTAATAAGAACAAAGTGTGACAAGGAACATATATCTTGTCTTCATAGGTGATGACCAATTGTAGTGAAAGATGAGTGCCATTAGAGACTGCTTTAGAAACTGCGCCAAAAGTCTATCCCACCACGTCATTTCTAACTATCTATACGTGTTAATCTTGTGCCAACTTCATTGGTTGAAAAGCATCAAGGATCTCAATAACTTTGGTGCTGAATTTGTGTATTGGAGTTATACCATAGACAAGACATATACGTAGTGTATTTGTCACTTCAATGCATGCATTCAAGTCTTTGAGGTCATATAAAAAGATACTATCACTGTACATAATATATCACAAAGAATTTATACTCTATTTTCATCATTATATTTCATTTATCATTCAAGGTTATGGCAAATAAGAAAAGTAATTATTTTTGTTCTTTTTTTAATAAGAATGCAGTCCTGAAAATATTAATTAATGTCATCTTCAAATTTTTTTCTCAAAAGAAACAAATATGAAAAGAAGGATAACAAAAAACGAAAATTACAAATACCTACTATACACACACACACTTTTTTTAACACCTAACTTTTAATCTTTTGTTTTTTCTTTTATCTTTTGCCATCGGGTATCATCTCTTAAAAGTTATTGCATAAGAAAAAAAAAAAAAAAACTTGATCTTTCATTAGATTGAGGGAACAATCTCTAAGTAGAGCTTGACAAAAGTGGAGAGCTAACAAAGTAAATTTCTTATATTTTACATTTATGTCATTTTAAAAATTTACAAAACATTAAATATTTTTTTAAAAATTGTTCTTAACTTCAATTCAATCATATTTAATCATTCTACATTTTTTAACACTGTTTCCTCCTTTTCATTATAGTTTCTTATGCTTATTAAAATACTAAATAGCTACTTCTTTCAATAAAAAAAATATTTTATTCTAATTTCACCCAAAATAAACAATCAATACGATTATTTGTCTATACTATTAATTAATTTTCCAAACACTGACTAATAAAGAAAATATTAAAAGAAAATCACTAAGGTACTTATTTTTTTTCTTAATCCTTATAGAAAAAAACTTAAAGATCACACAATTTTAATTGAAGGGGGTAAGAAGAGAATAATGGGACAAGCAAAACGTGGGGAGAATAATTAAAGAGACCATTAGAAGAGAAAGAGAAAATAATCAAATTAGCAGATTTTAAAACAAGAGTAGTTTTGACAACTAAGATGTTTTTTTTTTTTTTGATAAATTTAAATTATCAACTATTTGAACATATTTTTATTCATGAAAATTGATAGAATATGTTAATAAGAGAAAAAAATTAAAAAAATGCTCTATGTCCAAATTCCTTAATTTTACACGAAACCACTCCTTCTATTGCATGTAATATAAATAACCTTGCAAATTTTAAAGTTATTTTCTTATCATGACCTTAATTAAAATACATTTATCAGAAATTGTTTTAAGTTTTATTTTACCCTAACCTGTATACCAAGTATTTTTACCTTTTGAAAAATCCAAATCCAAATTGTATTTTCTTGAATTTTAAATTTTACAGAACTTTTTCTTTGCTTCAATCAAATTGTTAATCTACACCATCATTTGTTAATCAAACTATATATGTTTTAAACTACAGCTTAATCTAAAAACTTCTGCAAATAGAACATGTATAAAAATCTCACCAGCAGTACCAGGTAGTATAATTACAATTCACCAATGAAACTTAACACACACATACTCATAGATACCTAGAGAAAACCTTCTTTGTAGTAAAAGGGGTAGTTTTGTTTTGCTGATGATGGAAAAGATGAAAAAGCATTGAGCAAGAAAGTGTAAATAAGGAAAAGTGTTGATGCATGGATGGATATCATTTGTGAAAGGATGCAGAATAAAGTAAAGCAATTAAGCACCAAGAGGAAGAAGAGGGGCCAGCAAAGCAATTGGGAGCACAACTATTACACAACGCATGCTGTGATGCTGGCGTTTCAACAACATGCCTACATTACACAAAATTCTCTTTGGTTATTAGGTTCATCATCATTGTGATTCGCCACCCCTTTCACTTGATTGACTGCTTCCTGATCTTAATTATGTGAATTGAAGTGTGACTGTACCTTACAACTTCAAAAATAAAATTGAACAGAACATGTTCCGTCCATGAGAGACCCCACTTCTTTATATGCTTTCATGTCATTAAGCAAATGAATGGTCAATGTGACTGATAAATCATCCAATGTACCTCTTTGTGAAAGAATTTTTATTTTTTTTTCATCTCTATATTCTCACGTCCAACAGCTTGTGCATAAATTTTGTAGACTGTATTCTCTAGCTAGCTGTACATCAGAATCTCATCCCTCACTTGGCCCTTTTCTTTCTCTCTTGTTGACCTCACATGTGCATGAATATACCTCATTTTGTCACTTTTCTCTTTGAAAAGTTGTGTTAAAAATAGTAAAAGCACCATTAGCCACTAATGCAACAATTGTAAAACTTTCATCCCAATATGAACACATCTCCTAGACTATTTATTTGGCATATTTGATTTGATGGATAAAAATTGAAACAGTGTATTATAGTGTGCAAAATCAATTGTGTTTGGCTCCAATCATCAAGAAACGGCAAAATCGGAGAACTATAGGAAGAGATAGAGATCATTTTAGGAAAGTGATACGTGTATTCTAGTTTTTGCTATATCTCTCTCCACTCAGTATTTTAAAGTGAAATCCATCACGTTTTAACTTTTTTCTTCTGTGTTTAATCTTTCGAAACAACTTGATTTTTTCACATCATTGTCTCTACTCAAACTTTTAACTATTTCTATGCTACTAAACAAAATATACAAGAAAAAAATTAGATATTGCTACGTCCATGAACCATGGAGATTGCTATATTTCTCAGAATTTCAAAGAAATGAATAATGCTGTGATTTTTTTCCTCAGGAGTTAAGTTACTAAAATAGAAAAATGTATTAAATTAGTAATAATAATATAACAAAATAAAAGGATATATACTGTAAAGGAGAAAAGGAAGGATGATTAGTCAGATAAAAAATGATGAGAAAGATAAGGTGAGATATAGGGCTTGGTATGGTTAGAAGATGTTATTGATTTGGGGTTGCCAAAAATGCATGTAAGGACAGGGCATGCTGGTTATGGAGTGTGGGATTTTGCATAGGAAAAAGGTGGAAGTGCTTAAATGGTTGAGTGTTCATTCACTCTTGGTGAAAGGACAGGCTATCACATCCATTGAAGAGTGGCAGTGGGGTGAATAAAAGAAAACCAAGGTGGCAAAAGAGAGAAGAGAGAGAAAAAGGAGAATGAATAAATGAAAGCTTGACAGTGACAAGCACTGAGCACCAACCCTTCCTCACTCAGACTGACCCACAAGCAAAGGGTGGAACTGGAATAGAAGTTTGTTCTTTTTTTCTTTTTCATAAGAATTATTTATCTCTTACAAATAATAACTAACTAGGTTTGCAAGTAAAAGAAAAATTAATATAGAAGGAGACATTTTCATACTTCAAACCCTAACCCTAGATAGCTTAGTTATAAGATCCACACAAGTTAAGAAGATGTATGGGACTAAATACAGTGGAATACACCTTTATTTGTTTATTTGGTGGTTTTATTTATTTTACAGCGTTACCTGCCGCAACTACAGCATATAGGAACCTATCTTCTCCAGCTAGGGTTTCTGTAGTGACATCATGCCGTGACCTCACTTCAATTTACTCCAATTATCCAAATGCTATTTGTTCGTCTTTTTCTACTCTTTCTTTGGTGCATAGGTTAAATTAACATTATTATATTTATGTTACATTTTCATTTTGTGTTTGGCTTTATCATTTTTCAGTCTTATTTTTTTTTTTTTACAGAACACAAATTTATTTTCCTAAAATAATTTATTAAATTCAGAATAAGTTGATACACATGTTTTGTGATTAACTGTTTTTCTGATGTTTTAAAATTAAATACAATATAATTTTTTATTTTATTTTAATATCATATGTAAATAATACTTCATAATGCGATTTATCATCGAACAAATAATATTATCCTTATATCTCTTTGTTTCAATTATTGCCACCAGACGTGCTAAGAACTTCTTTAGATGTGAAAAAACATTTTTATATTTCAAAAACTCATGAAGATTCGTCAAAATTCAAGCCCAGTTTTAGAAATGTTAGTTTAGACTTCTAAAGAAAGAAAAAGAATGTCACATACAATTTTTGTGTAAATTAAAAATCTCGCATGAATATTACACAGTATGCAGAGGCAGACGCCATCATTTTCAGTAGACATTTTTATGTATGTCGTGCTTCTCCGGAGGCATGAAAATTGAAGCATAGAAAAAAAAAAAAAAGATATCATGGAAAATAGTTACTGAAATTGTTGGCAGATGAAAAAAATAAATACTAACAAATATATTTTAAGATTCTAAAGAAAATATAATCAATTATTAGTTAATTCTAACTATAAGTCTATTGAAAAAATCATGTTTAAAAAGGTACACTTTAAGTTTAACGTTGATTAGTGGGTATCATATTAAATAATAAACCTTAAATCTTATAAGATAAGTTTACGGAATCAGGTTTATATTAATTTGTACATTATAATTTTAATTATGTTAATTAATATGAGATTTTTAATCACTGTATCTTTCACTTTATTTTACCCTGGGTGATTTTCAATAGTTTTTGCGAGATTTGTCGTACAGTTCCCTCCTCTTAGATACGTGTTCATATGTATGCCTTATTGACATTGGATTTCATAATGGGAGTGTACTGATTATGTTGCTCTAAAATGTTAGACATGTTCTTGCAATTTGTTGATTGTTTTATCTTAGTGGTTGACAGAAAATATTATGAAGATAATCAAAGTTCATATAGCATTCTCGAATCATAATATATTAAATAATACTTTTTAAGGTATTTTTATAAGTCCTAAGTGGCCATTCAAGATAATACTAATTTTTTAGTTTTTTAATATTAAAATCTTGTTTAGGTTCCACGGTATATTTTATATATTAACATTTATATTTAATTTTTAATATAAATAAGAGTATTTGTTTATAAGTTTTAGTTATAAATGAAATAATTTTACTAAGTCTTAAGTAAAATTGATGAAAATTAAGAAAAATAAATAAATACAAACATCAAGGATAAAAAGTTTTGCAAAAAAAAAAATAAACATTGATTTCTTTTTTAAATGTTGAGCATCATAAAGAAAATCAATCTCTCTTATTAAAGCCGTTTAAATGTTATATATATATATATATATATATATATATATATATATATATATATATATATATATATATATATATA
>Ga0209489_101753_pt1 | contig 44575 bp, 20 predicted proteins | sample SiratrowhiteBW_FD_187527 | JGI IMG/M metagenome (GOLD analysis project Ga0209489, IMG submission 187527) | Root nodule microbial communities of legume samples collected from California, USA - Siratro white BW (SPAdes) (version 2) | ecosystem: Host-associated > Plants > Roots > Nodule | place... | reverse complement strand
TATGTATCTCACTAATACCCGACCTGACATCACATTTTCTGTTCAACAACTTTCTCAGTTTCTTGATAAGCCTACAATTGCTCACTATAATGCAGCAATTAGAATTCTAAAATATATTAAAGGAGCTTCAAGTCTTGGCCTATTTTTCTCATCGAGCAGTTCTGCCCATCTCAAAGCTTTTTATGATAGTGATTGGGGTACCTGTAGTGATTCAAGACAATCAGTGACTGGTTTTAGTGTGTATCTTGGAAATTCCCTTATATCTTGGAAATAAAAAAAACAAGGAATAATATCAAAAAGTTCCTGTGAAGCTGAATATAGGGCAATGACCACTGTTACTTGTGAAATTCAATGGCTAGTCTATCTTCTTCAAGATTTGAAAGTTTCTTTTGAGCAACCATCTCTTTTATATTGTGACAATGACTCAGCAAGATATATTACAGCAAATCCAGTGTTTCATGAGCGCACCAAACATATAGAAATAGATTGTCACATTGTTAGAGAAAAGTTGAAAAAGGATCTCATTCATTTGCTTCCCATTTCCACCACAGAGTAACTAGCAGGCATTTATACAAAAGCCTTAGGTCCTCAGTCTTTCAAGAATATTTGTTCCAAGTTGGGTCTCATCAATATTTGCTCCCCAACTTGCGGGGGGTTTCAGAGGATATGGATAGAAGGCTTCTAGAAGGAAACTAATTATTTGATTTTGTCTTTATGGTAGAATCAAATTATCATCAATTCTGTTTATTTGTTTTTATGACATTATCAGATAATAATAATTTTATTTTGTTTTCTTTATTTAGCTATACCTAGAATGGGTACAGTACTTGTATATATTCAGTTCTTTATTTTGAATGAAATACACAAAAAAATAGAGAGCATATATTCATTCTCATGTCTTTTGTTCATCTTTGTTCTTCTATTTATTTTCATAATATTATTTTATTCTTATGTCCTTTGTTCGTCTTTATTCTTCTCTTTATTTTTACAATATTGTTTTATTCAAGAAATTTTAATATAAAATTCCTATTAACATGGTTGTAAGGATTGCATTTGATTATCAGGAAAACATTTGAGAAATATTTTGAAAATATAAAAAAAGTTATAATTACAATTATGAAGTTATTTATTATATTTTGGTGCTTCAAGATACACCGATATCATATACCTTCCCCGAAAGGATTAAATATGTTATAAGTTGAATCCATCTTAAAAATTTTTGTGACTTTAGGTTTTATAAACTCTAGATTTAGGTTTTTTTTTCTTGCCGCTTCCACTGTGAAGTAAATACAATATTAATTTTTGTATTAGAAAAGGATGATTTGAAAAAAAGATGATCTGACTTGGATGATTTGACTTATATTGAAAAAAAGATGATTTGACTTGGAAGAATTTTCAAATATATAGTTTCAAATTTTAAAAGGATTTTCCAGGCAGAAGATAACATCTTCCTTCTCTATTTCTTCAAGAAGTTGAATTTAAATAATAATTTGTAATAAAGCTTTGAATCAATTGATTGTAGAATGAATTATGCATACGATTTCTTATCTACATATCACTCACCAATCATTAAAGCTTACTGGAACTCAAAGAGTTAGAACTATTATAATATAATATTACTATATTTATAAATAATAAACATATGCTATTGATGCATTAAAACTCAATGTTAAACATACATTACTCTTCCATACAAGATTTTTTCATTGTTGCCAACAATAAAGATAAACAGATGTATAAAAGTTTATAATTATCTATATTTATTCTATTTTTAACTCATGCACATAAATCAATATATCCTGAAAGTTAATTTTAGTTGTGAAATAATTTTTTTATAACATCTATAAAGAAGTTTTATCTGCCTTCCAACTATATCATATTTGAAATCACTAAACTAAACTTAAAAGAATCACTCTTTAAGGGATCATTATAATTATTTTAAATTATAAAAAAATTATTGTAAATAATAAAATTAGAGAGACTTAATTGAAGTATAAGAATACTATAGTATAATTTTGTTAATGACATGAACGACATGAAAGCGTGTGCGATCTTCTAGAATATAGAGTTTGTCTCTTCGCTAATACTTTCTTCATGTATAATTATTATTATTTTTAGATGAATTATAGACACAAGAACAAAAGTAACCTAGTACAATTTTAAATAGTTTTGTATAAAAAAGTGTAATATTTTAATATAAAATTTAAATATTTAATATTTTATTTAATTTATTTTAATTTGAAATTTGATTAAATTATAATTACCTATTAACTTAAATTTGATAACTTAATTTTTGAATTATATTTTAAAATTTAAAATTTAGTACATCATGTAAATTTGTAATCAACAAACCATAATTAAGAAAACAATCATAATTTCATAATTCAAGTATTTTTTTCATAATTTCTCTTAAATTTCAAAATTATTATTTTTAATAAAATAAAAAAATATTCTTCATAGCAAAAACTATTACTCTAATTTATTAAAATGTATTCAGGATGTAATTTGTATATAATGAGAATTCTTTTTCCAATATAAATGAAAAAAGATATGTCAAAATTACTATAGAGGGGAAGAATTGCAACCTTACTGTGGGTCTTGGCACCCTTGATTTTTTTATTTTAATTTTACATATAATTTTAAATTAATATATATTTATAATATTTTAATATTATATTAATAAATTTATTTTGTTACTTTTATCATGGAAATGATAATTTTAAGTGCTATGTATTTATTCATTTTAATTTATTTTATTTTTTAAGTTTTGTGATATTTCTTTATCTTTTATATAAAAATATTCTTATTTTAATATCTTTGTTGTGAAGATAATTATTTTCTAGAGAAAATAATTAAATTCTATTTATCTTTTTTATTATGTGGTCTGGCTATTTTAAATTTGGAAATGAGTGCACTGACATTCAAATATTTAGATTATTTGAAATGCACTATTTAAATTTTTTATCACTTATCATTTATTTTTATGCAAATTTTTATTATAAATTTTTGAAGTTTATTATTGTAATATGAAACTAATAATTATAATATCTTAAATTTTTAAAAGAAATATTTATAAAATATTATTTTACATAGATGTACTTTTTATTAACATTTCAATTCATTACTACTATCATAATTAACATTCTAAAGCATCTAATTATAAATATTTTCTATCAAATTTAACACATCCACATTTATTACTATATTTGTCTCAGAACAACATACAATTTAAAATTTTCATATAAATTAGGAATAAACATAAATAAATTATCTATTGAAACATGATCACTTCTTCAATAAATACATTTTTATTTATTTATTACGAAACAATATTACTATTCTTTGTTTAGGAGCAGACTCAGAAAATATGTTTAATAAAAGGTTGAGTCTGTGTTGTAAATTTCTATAAGTTAAAACTATAATATTTTACAATAAAAATAGTAGATAATTTTATTTTTTTAAATAGTTTAATGTTAATTGGTTCTGGTTTGGTCCTTCTCTCTGGTTATTGTTATGCCAATTAACAAATCCTGAGAAGATATGTAGAGAGTGAGAGTGAAAAGGGTCTAAACTTTTTGGTAAAAGATATTTGAACTACACTGCACATATTTGAGCTACACTGCACACGTGCATGGACACTTTTCCTATGTTCGACAAATGTAATCATAGACATGAAGAACAAGACAACATAAATGGAATAACTGAGGTTCACTCAACTCATCTGATCTGAGGAAGAAGAATGTTTCTGTTAGCATCATCATCTCTTACTCTCCCTTCACTCTCCCACCTTCATCATCCTCTCACTTCTTCATTTCCTCACCCTTCTCTCCATCTGCACTTCCCTTCCCAAGCAACCCCAGTTCGCCTCGGTACCCCACCACCCCTTTCTTGCTCCATTAATTCTTCTTCCTCTGTGGAACAATCAGCTTCGTCTTCTCAGGTTTTTCTCCGGTCTTAAATTGGTGCATTCACAGCTCATTTCATGTTCATTGGTAGAACCCTTTTATTAGAATTGCTAACAGTTACTGAAACTTTGATGACCCAGATGCAGAACAGCTTGTTGTACTCCAAAGCTTATTGGGTCACTGAATCTCTCATTGCTTGGAACGTGGATGTTGCAAATGCGTTTTCATGCCATCTGATTGCCAGCAAAAATGCTTCTTTGACCGTTGCGAATTGTCAAATTCAAGGTTTGGATTTCTGGCAGTTCCTTCTACTTGTTCAAACATGTGGAAGATAAGAATGTCACTGTTTCTTATCTGCAATTGATTACAGTGGATGTTGACTCAATGGATTGTTAAATGCTAATTAATAGGTGAGGATTTGAAAATTGAGCTTCAAGAGGATAGGGCTGGCCTTCCTGCAAATGTAATCTACCCTTTTTGTCCCTGACATCCTTAGGATATTTCTAAATGATGTATTGTGCTGCTGGTTGTTTTATGGTTCCATTGTTTTTGAAGATCACGTGCAGTGGAATAAAGGATCACTTATGAGTGTGCAAAATTTGCGTTGTTAGGTGGTGGAGAAATTTCCTCACATTCGAGGTTACAGAGCTTTCAAGCTGCCATCCACTCTGGATGTTAAACCTCTTCTTAAATACCAGTTAGCGGTTGCAATTTGTGATTGTGAGTCCTCTTCTTTCTGCAATATATATCACATAGAACTAGAAGTATAGATACAACTTACAGAGTATCATGTGCTTATGTTCTGCTTCTTTATTAGCAATTTCTGGTCTATTCTATATTAGATTGTAAACTATTTTTGCAAAGTGTCTTTGCAGACTAGAGGGACTACTAATAGTTATCCTTTCTTCATTTTGCACAGCTGATGATAAATGTAGGGATTGTACTGGTTTACAGTTACCTGGTGTTTTAGATGAACTTTTCTCGTATAATGGTCCTCTTGGTGCACTTTTCTCAGAGGAAGCTGTGTCACTTTACCTGTGGGCACCTACTGCTCAAGTACATTTTCTGATATTGAAAAAGATATTGACTTTGATATTAGGATATATATTTTCTTACATAAATATATATACATTTGGTAAAAACAGGCAGTACATGCATACATCTATAAGGACCCATCAGGAGATGATCCCATAGAAATTGTTTGCCTCGAGGAGGAAAATGGTGTTTGGAGAACTAAGGGACCAAAAAGTTGGGAACACTGTTACTATGTTTATGAAGTATCGGTTTACCATCATAGCACTTTGCGGGTTGAAAAACGCTATACAAATGATCCATATGCAAGAGGGTATGTTCTGTTCATGTCAGTTTGCCATCATTTATCTTTGGCAAGTTATTTCTATACTAATTCTAACATTCATGAGTAACAGTTTGTAATACCTATATTTGGAGATTAAATATAAATTTAATTTTCCAAATTTTTGTTATATTTAAACCTTTAATCTGTATTTAAGCAGACTTTCATCGGATGGCGGTCGGACTTTTCTGCTTAATATTGACTCTGATGAGTTGAAACCTGATGGATGGGATAATCTGGCGAATGAAAAACCTACTATACATTCTTTCTCTGATATAAGCTTATATGAAATGCATATAAGGGATTTCAGGTAACTATTTAGTGATATCTTTAATTTTATTTGAGGACCAATTTTGATGTGATAATGGATAGGGAGGAATTACTTCTCCCTATGAATCAAGGAAATGTTCTACAAAGTTAGAAAACTTGATACTAACTTTCATATAATAAAACCTTTGTTTGGATGTAAGGTTAGATAAAAATGATATGATAAGACTTCTTATTGTTTGGTTACATGCATAAAAGGGGAGTGTTTGGTCTCCTTCCTTACCTACATGCCTCTTATATATAAGGAGTGTTATCAGTAACCTTCCGAGGTTCTCACTAAATTTTGTCTTTTATTTTCTAAAAGTTCACAATAATGGGTGTTTTCTAGAATACAGATCATCTAGGTGAAGCTTTGAAATATGCCTACCTTGGACTTTCAAATTAAAATAATGTTTATATTTTCTTGTGTATGAAAATAGACTTTCACAATGTCCTCTCCTAATGTGATGTGAGAATCTCTTTGAAATATATAATTATGCTCTCAGGATTTGCACAATAACTATTGTAGTAAAGTCCAGCATACCAAAATGGATGCTTGTGAACTTTTTGTTTGGTTCCATAGAAAGTGGAGAATATAATCATAAGAAAAAGAGAGCAGGACAAAGTTGAAAGAGACAAGCTCTGGTGCCATGCAACTCCCTTAGGCTAAACTTCTTTTGTTTCTCTTCTAGTTTTATTGATTTTAAGTTTTCATGGTTTTCTTAGATAGCTTTGGCAGGTAGCCTGCTAGTTGTCAGCACATATTAGTCTCTTCCCATAATCTTTAAAGCAGCTAACCATCGTGTGTAGTTTTTAGATGTATCACTTGAAAGTGCTGTTTGCTTTAAGTTTTTATGTGACATTTTTTCTCTTGCTATGAATTCTGGTTACCTTTTCCTTGCTGACAGTGCCAATGACCTCTCTGTGCAACCTGCATTTCGTGGTGGTTATCTGGCCTTTACGTTGCTGGTAATTCTATTATATAACTCTTGCTATTGATGGAGTTCTATGAGAATAAGAATTTCCATAGTTCATGAATAATAATTGAAATATTGAGCGGTATCTAAACCTTTATCTTCTGATATGGTTAAACAGTATTTGTGATATCTTAAACTTACGTTAGCAGCATGCTTGCAAAGAGAGAACTTAATGATATATTGAATTCATAAAATTTCCAGATCCAAAATTTTTCGGTTTAATTATGGGAACATTTGGATCATGCTGAGGGATGGACTAGCATTGTAAAATATATTCTCTTGTTGATTTTTTTCTTTCTGTTTCTTAGATTATTTGTCTGCAACTATATTTTACATTAGCCTCTCATATTGCACTTTTTAATTCTCTTCAATATTTGTTTTGCTCTGAAAAATAATAACTTGGATACTCGATCAATTTCTACAATTAAGGTGTTTTGGTCTTTCTATTTAGTAAATAAAAATCAATCAGCTGACAGAATTACTGTCAAGGTTGCTCTACATGCCCTTAATTGAACTATTTCTCTTGCTCAATTCCTATCAACTCTCCAATACTCCTTCTCAAATTCCATGTAAATACCATTCTCAAAATGGTGATTCAATATGGATTATGTGACTAAAGAACTCCAATTGAAGAAATTAATGAAATTCAATTATATATCGAAAATATGATTGATATGTAACTGAAATAATCGGTGCATTAGTAACTGCTGTGATGAAATTTGAAGTAACTTGGAGCATATGTTTGAAGGATTCTGCAGGTGTACTTCATCTGAAGAGATTATCAAGTGCTGGTATCACGCATGTCCATCTATTACCAACATTTCAATTTGCTGGCATAGATGATCAAAAGGAGAAGTGGAGATCTGTTGGTAAACTTTTTTACCGTAAAACCTCCCTTCTGTACATATTTCATGGAACCTGTACTTCTTGAATGGGTTATATTTTGATAGTTCGTCTTCATACAGCTTTTTTTATAAATTTTGGTGGTAATATAATGAAAAAAATATTAAAATAAATCTCATGATATTTACTGTCAGAGATCAAACTATGTTTCCCACCCTCTAGGTTTCCTTTTTCAGTGCCACTTCATCTTTAATTTACTTCCCTGTCATGTCACATGTTTTTTTGTCCATCTTTGCTAATGATACTCATATCCTTGTTGTTGAATGAAATATTAGTCTTTCTTCTGCCTTGTATATTCTCCTATAGTGACTACATCTCGTATCAATTTGGTTTGAAGTTTATAGATAAGATATGTGGTAAAATATGAGCTCATGATTATATTCTTTTGATTTATGTTATGTTTGCTATCTAACATTAGCACTCTGATAGATACCTCAATACTGGAAAGTTTGCCACCTGATTCTGATCAGCAACAGGCTCTCATCACAGCTATCCAAAACTTTGATGGGTACAACTGGGGGTAACGTCCTAAATACCACGTGGATTGACAATTCAGACATTTTTTATGTCAAGTTTGCTTATTTATGTACTATATTTTTTTTGGTAACCTGCTTATTTATAGTTTGTCTTCCAAAGGTACAACCCTATTCTTTGGGGGGTTCCTAAAGGCAGTTATGCAAGTAATCCCAATGGTCCATACCGTACAATTGAGTTCAGGAAGATGGTTAAGGTTTGAATTCATTGTTTTCTGACCGAATGTTAGATTCATAGATCCAATTTTCTATTCAGTTTCTTTTATTGTTATAATTTTCTATTTAGTTTGTTAATGTAGATCACTAATAGTATTGTCAATGATCAGTTAAATCATTTTTTTTGTTCTGTCTCTTAGAATTTCTATGCTTTGCAGGCTCTTAACCATATTGGCCTCCGGGTTGTGTTGGATGTTGTCTACAATCATTTGCAAGGAAGTGGGCCTTTTGAAGAACATTCTGTCCTTGATAAGGTCATGAATTATCATGAAGTTTTCTGTGTTGACATGTAATTGTTGACATATGGATAGCTATTTGAGTATTTCTTCACTATTTCTGGTAAGCCAATCTACTTTTGTGGTGTGACACAAGGTATATTATAGATTGTTCCAGGTTACTATTTAAGAAGGAACACGGATGGATTCATTGAGAACAGTACTTGTATAAATAACACTGCTAGTGAGCACTTCATGGTTGGGCGTTTGATTCTTGATGATCTTGTACACTGGGCAGTCAATTACAAGGTGATCGTTTATATCATTCACTGGTGTTCACTTATTATCTCTTAGATTTTTATTCTTCTGAAAAGTTTTCTATTTATTGGATGTACCCTCTGAATTCCACGTAGTACTTTATTGTTGTGAAATATTGATTTTAGAAACTACAGTTTTTCATAGTAGGAAAAATTTCTTCTCGTTGCTGCTTTAAGGGAGTTGCTAGTATGATTTGTTGAGTATAAACATCTGCCATCATTTGTAGTTTTATTGTTCGTTTTATAGGTTATCCTGAACCTAAGGATTTCTCATCTCCTCCACCTCCTTAATTGTACTTTTCTAACAAAAGGAAAAATGTTTGATGAGTAGATTGCTTATAGTAAGACCCTAAGATGCTTTTCCTTTTTCAGATTGATGGGTTCAGATTTGACCTCATGGGCCATATAATGAAGAGGACTATGGTATGTATTATGACAATATGGCATCTTACACCTTTACTTAAGATGAAAACATGTTATCAAATGGGTGCAAGGTATGGATAGACAGTAAATAAGCTAATGAATCTCTTTGTAATGTGGTTTCACTTTGTTGATCATGGAAAACCGTGAAATTGCATGGTATGTGTAGCTTGTAATTTAGATATAACTTCCGAATATATGCTGCATGAGAGTTGAATACTAAATTATAGTGATGACAAACAGAATATAAAATAATGTCTAGCTATCATGATTTTGGATTATGTGTATCTGAGTAAAATGCTAATAAAAGATGAATCTGACATCACATCACAAATAAACAATTGAAGTATTGTTTTCATGATATGGATACAGGTGAAAGCAAAAACTGCTCTCCAATGTTTAACAAAAGAAAAGGATGGAGTTGATGGTTCAAGTATCTACATGTACTTGTTCCCTAATGTTGGTTTTTATGAAATAGATTTTTGTTCATGAATTTCTTTGTTATCTTCATTCCTCTGCTTTCACTCATTTGCATGTTCACATTGTTGTACTTTAGCCTCATATTCTTTCTTTAACATTATTTTCATTTTAATTGAAAAAAGATATGGTGAGGGATGGGACTTTGGTGAAGTTGCCAAAAATGGACGTGGGATAAATGCTTCTCAATTCAATCTCCCTGGAACACAGATTGGGAGGTAAGACTTGTCTATTTTTGCCATGTGTTTGTTGATGTCGCTTTGTAATCTTTCAATTTTGGATACAATGCTCAAAATAGAATTTCTGAATTGGATTGCTCTTTTGGGTGCAAAACAAGTTAATCTAAAATGCAATATTCATTTAAATTCACATGATACGGCTCTCATGTATATTAATTTTAAGAATTGGCCACGTTGCCTGAAATTATGACTTTAACGTCCAAAATTATCTGTACAAAGTATTTTATTTGATTAGTTGTGTTGGAATGCAATATTCAGCTTTAATGATCGAATTCGTGATGCCATACTTGGTGGATCGCCATTTGGCAACCCTCTTCAACAGGGTTTTGTGACTGGGCTACTCTTGCAGGTATTGTTATTCCTTCTTTGATCACTTATTTCTTACTATATAGCCGGACCTTTAACCTTCAACCCTTAGATTTATATGGTAATATCTGTCTTCCTTTATTTTTTACCTTCCTAATTTTTCTGATGTTCATTGGGCTCATTGAGTAGAATTTAGGAACGGTAATGTATTATTAGAATATGGGATAGAAAACAACTTGTCCTGCATTAGTTTTGTATTAGAATTATGACATTTATTCATAGAAAATAACTGCTGACAGTTATGTGTCTGAGGGTTATTTGACAGTAGGGTGTGTAAGTGTAATTAGGGAGCAGGTGTTGTTCTTGCAAATTGAGGACAGAGAATACTCTCTATAGGAAAGTCTTCATGGGATAGTTAGTACATTGCTGTGTTGTAACTTGTATGTGATTTCTGTGTTTAGCATTATATTTGATTGGTTTATCAATTGGTGTTGAGTGTTGGAGTTCATCCTTTATATGCAGCCTAATGGACATGACCATGGAACTGAAGCAAATGCGAAATCCATGCTTGATGCATCAATGGATCACATCCAGGTCTGCATCAGTGGCTTTATGGACTTTTGTCTTTATCTGGATGTCTTACTTTTAAGTTTAAAATCTTGGAACATACTACATCAATTGTAAATATTGTGGTGCCTGCTGACAAATTTGATAGAGATTTCCATGATTGCACTTTATGTAAAGTTTGCTGTTTCAAGTTTGATAAACATATGTCCTTATTTATTTATTTATTTGTTTCATCTTTTGAATGGTTTTGTAGTTTTTAAGTCAATAACTGGCATTATGAACAAGATAGATAGTTAGGAAATGCTTTAACATAAAATGATGAAGTTCTGCATGTTTTTAATATTAATTCTAGGAACCACCAACACGGCAAATGACACTCACACAGCCGCAACATGCCTCCAATACATGTTAGAACTTCTTCTGTAGTGTCTGAATTATTTTTATTTTTTTTTGTAGTTCTTATTCTGTCAACAACATCAAGCCAACAACCATTCTTGCCTAGACATCGATCTGACACTGCTACTATAAAAGTAATTAAAAGAAATCAATTTATATTATGAATAATAAAAAATTACTTAAAATGATGTCTGAACAACTTTTTTGTGAGGTTCCTTATTATTATAAGACTCTTTAAACTTTGGTTTTAGATTTAATTTAATCTTACAAAATCAACTTGTAAAGTAAGAATTACCTTTGGTCCTCAATTTGGTCATATTCTTAATCGATGCAAGATAAACATCTATCTTTCCCTCACATTGATTAGACATCTTAAATATGAAATTTGCAAGACTGAAAATTCGTGGGTGGTCCAATAATGGTCTAATAGATTCAACAACAACCATTACAATAAGTCTAACTCAATCCTACTAAACCTATAGTATATTTTAGACATTAATCATGTTGGAGTCAGTGTTTTATAGAATATTACAAAGATAGGTGAAGTTTCTTTCTCATCTTTTTAACTTCAAAAGAATTATAGCTTATCTATTATTTTACTTGCCTGTAAATTCAACTGGAAGATGGCTTCTTGGTAATGGCAGCCGCAAGGTTTGGTTTTATCATATGAACAAGCTGCTTGTGCTATTGATGGAGACACAACTCTCGAGCCTGTATAATTAATAATTTACTCACTTTCTCTTTGTTAATGCAATACAAAAAATGCACACCTAGATAAGGCATTATTGTTTGCTAGAGCGCCAATGTTCTATGTTTCTATTATGTTCTGTTGTCATATTTAGATCATTTGAATATTATTATGCATTTATACACGCAAATACAACTTATAAGTCATTGATGTTCTTTTCTGCTTTCTAGATTGGAATGGCTGCAAACTTGCGGGATTTTGTGCTAACCAATTGTGAAGGGGAAGAGGTATTCAAATTGATCAATTTTCTGTCTACTGAGGTTAAAATTGTACTTTCTGCATGTTGGTTGTGAAAATATCACTGTGGCTCTGCTTTTAATTTGGAAATGGATATTGCACAAGGAATTGTGAGATAATATTGAAATTCTCATTTATTCTTTCCTTGTTCTTTGGATGTATGATCTGTGTTTTCTTTTTTAGAGAAAAATGTCAGCATTGAAAAATTAGATGTATAAATCATTTGTTATTTTTTATTCTGAGGTGAGAGAGTGATTGTTGGAAATTAGCTTGACAGTTGTTAGATTTGTGGTTGTGGTGATATTTTTAGTGATGGAGAAGGCAATGGTAGCAGTAGTTGGTTGCCCTTACGGTAATATCAATGATGTTGGAGACTGAATAGTAGCAGCAGCAACTGTGGTGAAAATTTTGTTGAGGGTGACAATGATATGTGTGGTGGCAGCTTTGATGACAATGGCAGTACAAGATTAGTGTAATGATGGTGAAGGAAGTATTGGTGGTTAGTGGGAAAGGTAGCAGCTGCTATAAGGTTAGCAACCAGATGCCAGCTGGGGAATTGTAAGGGAAATGTTATAATTAAGTCAAATAAATAAGCAAGAAAAAATAAGTAGCTCTAGTTTAGCTGAAAAAAAAACAATTTTTTAAAAAAAGTAAAAGAATGAATTTGAGAGTATAAATGGAAATTTTAACGAAAAAGAAAATTTCCAAGTAATTATTTTGGGAAAAAAGGTCATCGGATGTGAAAAAGCAATTTAGCAGAAAATGAAATTATTCTGTGAATTTTAAAAATTATAATAATGTGATGAAATATGTCTTGAGGACAAAAATGGTATGATAGGAGACATATCTAATGTGAGGACTCTTTTACTATATATGAGTGGATTGTTCAATGTTTCTCCACTCAATGTTGACCATGCTGGTATATGAAAAGATATTTTACCTGTTGTGTGATAATTCTTCGCACAAGAAATCTTGCAAATAACTTCATTTTGATGGTGTCAGGTAAAAGGGTCAGAAATATTAACGTATGATGGGACACCTGTTGCATATGCCTCATGCCCCATAGAGACTGTAAGATTATTCTGTTATATATCCTTCAACTGTTCTTCTCTTAACTCTAAAACATGTTCAGTATTTTGAGTTATTAGTATTGAACACCACTTTCAACTATGTGATGGGAATGACAGACTTCTTTTTTTAATGAGAGATTATCTAATTGGCATCTCTTTTGCAGATCAATTATGTTTCTGCTCATGACAATGAAACCCTATTTGACATTGTGAGCTTAAAGGTATCATAAATATTCTCAAAATTCTTTGTTGCTTTTGCATTTTTTTTCATGGTCTCTGATACAAATCTGTTCCTTACTTTCAGACCCCAATGGACATCACTGTAACTGAGAGATGTAGGATAAACCATTTGGCAACCAGTATTATAGCATTATCACAGGTTAAAGAAATTAAATGGTTTTATTCACAATTAAAAACTCGAGATTTGTTTATCTCTATTATTTTTGTTGATGCATTTATATTCTTAGCTGGGTGTATTTATTAGGTGCACCAAATAGGATAGAATAGAGTTGAACATATATGAAGACACCAAGATTTAGATTGGTGCTAACTTTGTATGAGAAGAAGAGATCACATAAGTTAACAACTTCAATCATTTTCACCCGGATGACTTCACGTTGTCTCAGTAAACAAGTGCCTCAGTGATGTCATGGCAATTTTAACAAGAAACTGTCACAATATTTTGGTGATGTTTTGACCTCCGTAACTGAAACTGAATTTTTATCTCTTTAAAAGAGGACTTGTACACCATCAGTGTATATTTGTGTGTAATCTTTTCAAGAAATGTTAACTCGAATTTTCTTTCATGTAGCAATATTTTGTACTTTTGGTTTTGTTCCCTGTTAAACTAGATTTTCGAGCTGGTGAGTTTTGATAAGTTGGATCTTGCAGTTCCCTATATTTTATTAGCCAAACTGATTGCTTAGATTGTAACATACAATTTCTTTTAGTGAGTCTATTCCGGTTCTAAAGAATTTGTGTTCTTAGGGTGTACCCTTTTTTCATTCTGGAGATGAGATACTCCGCTCAAAATCACTGGACCGAGATTCATACAATTCTGGTGATTGGTTCAACAGGTATTTTGTACATATAGTATTTCTCTTTGACTTGGCTATGCCAAAATTAATATATGTCATCTACTTCATTATAATGCTCCAACAGTTATATTCATTCTTACAAACAATCCAGCTAGTGTGAAACTTACAATGCGTTTCCTTTTGTGTACTCTCTGATTTCAGACTTGACTTTACATACAATAGTAATAATTGGGGTGTTGGACTTCCTCCTCAAGAGAAAAATGAAAAGAACTGGCCACTGTAAGCATCAGAATATTTTATTATTACCATCTATAAAAATTGCTACACTGGATCACAGACTTATCTAGCAGTGTATAGTATAATATAATCGTGACCTTTTGGGTTATTGAATTTTTTATGCACAGTAATCCTATTGTTAATTTCCAGAATCAAACCAAGACTAGCAAACCCATCCTTCAGGCCTCAGAAGATGCACATTCTTGCTGCCATGGACAATTTCTTAAACCTGCTGCGTATTAGGTACTCTTCACCGCTTTTCCGCTTGAAGACAGCAAATGCTATACAGGTCAGCCATTTTAAATTTCTTCGTTTTATTGAAATTATTTCTTCTTTTTGTGCCTTGATATAGAGTTCCTTGTCAGTGACTAATTATTTAACTATACTTTGATATGACTAAGACATAAGTATTTTCATTCTGTTTCTGGTTCTGTATTTTACCATTACTTTCGCTCAGACCTGTGACTATTTCCACCTTAAATAAAACTTTTTCCTCTAAAACCTGAACACATTTTGCCTCATACAATTTCAAATATTCAGATATTCCTCAAAGTTATCTGTGATTAATTTGGTTATTTAACATGCCTAAAGTTATTCAGACTCTTGAACGGTACCATTATAAACCTGCTTCATTTTCCTTCCGTAATGAAAGGAGTTACTACTCATTTACTTTGACAAAAATGGCAGGTAAAAGAATATTCTACGCAATTTTATGGTATATTTTCTATAATCATTAGTATTGGCCTCGCCATCATCATTAATCCCACTGGTAGTTACTCGGACTTTCACATATTGATAATTTAAAACATTGCATATCTTTTGTCTCTCATGGATGAGTTGAGCCTGTGATTTCTTTTATTTGGACCATAATTTGTACGTTTTATCAGTTTGCTTGTATCTTACAGATAAGAGATAAATCATGCACAAAACATTTAATGTTCCAAGATCCTCATTTTTTGGTACACAGACGTAAGATTTTATCTGTCATATCTGCAGCAACGAGTAAGCTTTCACAATACAGGACCTTCATGGGTTTGTGGAGTCATAGTGATGAGCATTGAAGATGGTCACGATGGCTTTCCTGGGTTGTCTCAGCTGGATCCCATGTATGTTAAAAAGTCTTCTATAATTTTTTTTTTTCCTTTTCTTCAAAGTAAACTTTAAGCCTTATCTTATGTAAGATTGAGTTAGACTTAAGTCCACTGTTTAAGACCTTTAAAGACTTACTTCCATTAGTTTTATTGACAAATGGTGTATGCAGATATTCCTTCGTTGTGGTTGTTGTCAACGCAAGTCCAAAAGAAGCATCATTTGTTATCCCTGCCCTGCAATCGAGAAGCCTCGAGTTGCATCCCATACAGGTACAAATAAAACTTAAAATGATGAAAAATTGAATATTTCCAGACTATGTTTTGATATAATAGTTAAGTTTGGTGAATTAGTCAACTTCAATGTTAGAGAAATTCTTGCACAGACGACTTCAGTTTTTATTCAAGTTTCAAGTGGCCTTTCTTTATGTTCATAATCTAGTTAGTATGATTTTACTTTAATTGCAGAATAAGGTTGTAGGATTTATTAGTAAGCATTGTTATAACTGTAGTTAACAGTGATTTTTCTTCTGGACTCAATGATCAACAGAACACAAGAAAAGATCATGCTGCATATTGCTTCATGTTTCTTTGATTTATTGAGGTAGGTTTGTCTGTTTATAATTTAAGAAATGTTGGTAAATTCCCTTTTATGCATTGTGTTACAGGTATCATCATCCGATGACCTGGTTAAGAGCTCAAGATACGAGGCATCTTCTGGCTCTTTCGTTGTGCCTCAAAGGACAACAGCTGTGTTTGTGGAACCAAGGAAAACGTACGTCACTGCTTCATTGGGATAGTAATGGGGTCATGATGCATGAGGATGGTTCTTTTGTGTCCTTCGCACACTGAACACTTTTGTGACATTACAAGAACCAAATGTTCCTTAAACATGAAACTGTTTAGTACAAAGACCATAAGAACAGGTTAAAGTATTCGATGAAAATAAGTATGATCATACGATCTTCAACAGTGGCCACAACTCAAAGAATGCTATAACACTGGATCTGCTACCACGTTGTATTGTTTATATTATTTTGTTCCAACTATCTTTACTTCTCCGTCATTGCTTTATCTTCTTGATTTGTTATTAGTGTTACCAGAATTTATAATGGACAAATAATATCAATAAAAAAGGTAAGATTGGACGCAATGGAATAAATTTAAATATATTAATTTTAAACCAACTCCAAAATCTAAATATAATGGTATTTAAGTGTTACACTTTTAATATTTTGGAATAGAATTTTATTACAATGCCCCAATGACATAAATGCTTTATACTTTCTTCTAATTATAAATTATCACGTATGGTAAAAAAGTTACAATAATTATCGTAAAACTCATACTAAAATGTTTTTATTACAAAAGGAATACTAAAATGGTCTAGGATTAGTTGATACCAGGTTGTGTAAAATTTATATTGACAGAAAAATAAATTTGAATATTTTAAATAACATAATTCTTTAATATTATTTTTTTTCTTTTAAACTAGAAGGTTAAAGTGAGGATTTTTTTCATAAGAAGGCAATTGTTTCCTGCACCTAAAATACTAGTCCTTTGCCGGTGTAAAAATAACTTTTGAAATTGATGTTCCGGAATAAATCTTAGGGATGTAAAAATGATTTTCAGATTGATATTCTGAAATGAATTTCGGAGGTGTAAAAACTAATACTGGAATATTGTTTTCTAAAGTTCAATTTGAGTTTTGAAATCTCTTTTCCAGAAATATATTAAGGAAATCCTATTCTGGAAACATGTTTTAAAAACCTCATTCCAAAAACATATTAAAACAAATCATGACAGATTCTTTCTCCGTTCCAATACTCTGGTCCTTTCTCCATCCTAATACCCTCGTCCTGCACCTCCGTATGTTTTGAAAATGTTAAAATTATTCTATAAAATGATTAAAAGGACCCTTTGTTTTTCGAAATAGAAAATACTAAATCGGATAACTCTCATCCGGTTTATAATTTTTTTTCAAAATATAAACCAGATGGAGGTCATCCGGTTCACATTTCCAAATAAAAATGTGAATCGGATCCCACCTCATCCGTTTTACATTTTGGAAAAAAATTGTAAACCGGATGGGTTTACAATTTTTTTCCAAAATGTAAAACGGACACGGGACATCTAGTTCATACGAAGTTCGTCTTCTTTGACGCAGATTCACCGTTGACAACAATCTAATCATCAAATTAATTACTCTAATCATCAATACCATTTACAAATTTCTAGTAAACATCTAAAATTTCTTATTTTTCACTTGTTTGAAGCTTTAATTCAGATTGAAGCAAATACGCAGCTTCTCCTCCCAAATTGTGATGTGGATGTTGCAGACTCTCACTCATAAGCACAAATCGTTTTTGTTGACGGTGAAGGTAAAAAACAGATATAATGACTAAACTGGATACTACAGTGAAGCAGTGAATCAAATTTAAACAAAGAAAGAATGAAACTAATGAAATAGATAAGAGTGATTAAGGAGGTGATTAATTTTTTACTATTTATCATTTAAAGATATAATTATATTTTCCGCTTGACGATGGACGTGCAGGACGAAAATATTGGAGTAGAGGAAGAATTCGTCCAAAATCATAGACTTGGAACTGCACAACCACGTTGTGGACCGCCGCAGACCACTGCAGATCACCCTACACCACCAAAGCTCAATCACCCAACCACATCAAATACTCGTTAACCAAACCAAATCTTTCTCACCAAAATTCAACCTAAATCAATCCTAAATTAAACTCAAATCAAATGAAAATTAAATTTCAGAACTTATTTAAACCAAATGGGATGGAACCAAGCACCAAAGACGATACTACACTACCTCATCTGACCGACAACACCAGCTCCGACGAACCAATCAGCTGCCCAACCAGAACCCTAACCAAAAGGGACATTTTTGTCCTTTCCTCTCAATAACAGGATGCAAGAAGTAATTGATGGATACAGGAAGCAATAGTCTTATCAGAAAAGAACGGGGTGTAAAATATGACAATTGCTTTCTGCACCTCATCATATTTTAAAATATGAGTCCTGCCCTCGAGAGGGTGTAAAAATAACTTTCCAATTTAGCTTTTCAGAATATTTTTAGAGTGCAAACAGAAGTTCTGAAATACTGTTTTCAAAACTTTAATTTTAAGTTCCAGAATGCATTTTCCCAACATGTTCCGAAACAGTTATTATAGAATGCAACTACAAAAATGGAAAAGGAAATTCAAAAATGAAATTTCGTAATTTTTCCGAAATCCCCTTTCTGGAAATGAAAGAAAAAAAAACTACAACCTTCTGCAACTCCAATAACACCACCTTCGAAAAACCTCCACAGATCGCCACAAAAAAGTGCCTCAAACCACCGCAAAACAACCAAACCAAGAAAACACCAAACATGCTTCTCACATTCCTTCAACCCATGAAAACACAAGCAAGCAAATATCTCCATCAATACTACGCAGTGGCTGCCACCAAGAACCGTCTTGCCTTTACATATGAATAATCAAGGATATACATTTCTTTTCTTTGATGGGGTGTAGGAAGCAAATGAGGGGTGCAGGAAGCAATTGCCGTAAAATATTTCCTGGTACATTTTAACAAGCCCAAGATGAACAAGGCCCAGCCCAATCAGTTTATGTGCTTCACTCGAGAGCAGCGCCGCCTGCGCGCGGTGTTGTGTCCGGTGGGGTGCGATTCGTGAGCTGCACCTCTTGATCTCTCTCTTCCATAGGCATCTCTTCCCTTCGAACCAGGTAGTTTACTTTTTTTTCTTCACTCACAGCATCCCGGTCAACATGTTCTTTTGTAACTGCCAGGGAGCTGGATCTAATCAATTGATCATAAAAAATTTCCCATTTCGATTAAATTTATTTTGTTTCTCCTCTATATTTTTTACCTGTTAGAAAATCAAGGGTTGTGCTGTTTAGGTGCATGTTCATATGCAAATTTATGTAAAAAATTCATGTAAAATCTCCCATCAAGTAACGCCCATCAAGTAACGCCGCTAAATGGGTTCATTCTTTGTACCCTCATTGTTTGCCAATGAAGCCAACATTAGAAAAAGGCCTGTGTGCATTCCATTTCCTGTTAGAATGAACATTTTATATTTCAATTATTATTCATGCATTTTGTTATGCAATTTTTTCATTGATATTGTAGAGTAATTTACACCCGCTCCTACAGAATGCATACTATGATTTCGATAATTGTTACTTGTCCTTGTTCTTTTGTTTCCAATGGCTTAATCGTAGATGATAATCAATATATTTTGTGTTACAATGGGTATGATATGACATTCTCTGTATCAGACAGGATGCTTCCCCTTGCACTAATGTATTCTCTTCACTCTGGTTTTATTCAATTGTTAAAACCTTTAGTTTTCTATAGTGGACTTTTGTTTGTGGGTTTAGATTTACATTCCAGGAATGTTGAGGTGGGTATAAAAAATTGTTCCTGGACATGTTTTGAGCATTACTCCCACCAATTCATTTTGGGTATAATTAATGTCCAAGGAATGATTGAAGTCTTATAAGAATATCTAGTGGTGATTGTAACAAGTTGTGGGAGGAAAAGAGTTCTTTACATTTTGCTGGGGATAGTTTTTAAATTATACAAAATACCAAAAATGGACAGAATATGTTTTCAAAAAATATCATTCCAGATATATCACTCCGAAGTATCTTGTTCCTAACAATGTAACATTCTTCCTCAAAACAAATGCAACCATAATTTTCGTTCTCTGACAATTTTAGGCAACTTATTTGCTTTGGAATTGATGGAGGCCAAATTTTTTCGCTTTCTCAAGATTGTGGGTGTTGGATACAAAGCAAGAGCTGAAGCTGCAGGCCGTCTATTGTATCTCAAACTTGGGTACAGTCATGAGGTGGAACTAGCTGTCCCTCCTGCTGTCCGTGTTTTCTGCTTCAAAAACAATGTAATTTGCTGCACTGGAATTGACAAACAAAGGGTGCACCAGTTTGCAGCTACTGTTCGGACCTGTAAGCCACCTGAAGTTTATAAAGGCAAGGGCATAATGTATGTTGATGAAGTTATCAAGAAAAAACAAGGAAAGAAGTCTAAATAGTCAGACAATCTTAATTCATTTTGCGAAGTCTAGACTGAGATATATATTGGCTACACTTTGTCTGCACAAATCACAATGATTATGTTGTGCATAATCACGTACTTATGTTCTGCTTCTTTATTAGCAATTTCTGATTTATCCTACATTAGGTTGTAAACTATTCTTGGAAAGTATCTTTGCAGACTCGAGTGACAAGTAATAGCTATCATTTTGCACAGCTGATGATAAATGTAGGAATTGTACTGGTTTACAATTACCTGGTGTTTTAGACTAGCTTTTCTTATATAATGGTCCTTTTGGTGCACTCTTCTCTGAGGAAGCTGTGTCACTTTACCTGTGGGCACATACTGCTCAAGTACATTTTCTTATGTTCAAATATATATATATATATATATATATATATATATATATATATATATATATATATATATATATATATATATATATATTTGCCAAATTATTTCTATACTAATTCTAACCTTCATGAGTAACAGTTAGTAATATCTATCCTTAGTGATTAAACCTAAAATTTAATTTTCCAAATGATTTTTATATTTAAACCTTTAATTTGTATTTAAGCAGACTTTCATCTGATGGGGTTACTTTTCTGCTTAATCTTAACTCTGATGAGTTGAAAACCGGTAGATGGAATAATCTGGTGAATGAAAAACCTACTATACAGTCTTTCACCGATATAAACGTATATGAAATGCATGTAAGGGATTTCAGGGAACTATTTAGTGACATCCTTAATTTTATTTGAGGACCAGTTTTGATGTGATAATGGATAGGGAGGAATTACTTCTGCTAGCTATGAATCAAGATAAATAGATCGAGGCAAAGGAAATGTTCTACAAATTTAGAAAACTTTTAAAGAAAATAGATACTTTCATATGATAAAACTTTTGTTTGGGTATAAGGTTAGATAAGAATGACATAAGAAGACTTTCTAATTGTTTGGTTACATGTAAGGAGTGTTTGGTCTCCTTCCTTTCCTACATGTCTAAAGAGTGATTTTGTAGGTACTTTACCTTTGTAAAGAAAAGTCATTTGTGCGCAAAAACCTTAAGTGCTTGTGAGAAGTAGAGAGTTTCATTCTTTCTTTATCTTGTGGTGAATCACCTTACTTGAGTTGAGATCATCTTAAGAAAAAATAACTCTAGAGGTAGAAGTAGTATAATTAGAATGATACCTAAATATGAATATAAGGAGTGTCTTAGGTCATTTTGTAGGTACTTTTACTTTGGAAAGAATAGTCATCTGTGTGCAAAACCTTAAGCGCTTGTGAAAAGCAGAGAGTTTCATTCTTTTTAAATTCTTATCTTTAAGAGTTGGGTTTCAAGTGATGAATCACCTTACTTGTCTTGTGCAGTTTATGTGATTGGCAAAATTCTTTCTATTCTTACTAAACAAATTTTGTGTGGCTGCACATAACCACCAAAAGTTAGCTTCTTTTAGTCCACATTTTTACCCATGATTTATAACTAACTAGCTTCAATTTTATTTTAGCTCTGTGTGCATTGTAACTGCTTATTTTGATGTTAACAACCAGATTACATGCCTACATTATGCTTCATGCTTTTAATTTAAAGATGCTTGTTGCGCTGGACGAATCCACCATAGCAATAATTTGTAAGAAATCTGAATCATCTTTCTTTTTTGTTGTGGTTGATCTTCATGTACTAATTTATTTAGATGTTTTTGTCCCTTAGAAGTAAAACAAACTTGGCTGCATTATTTTCGCCTAAATATACAGTATCCAATTATCCAATAAATGAACAAGTGTTTTTTATACCCAACAGGAAATTATTGTAGTACTAGACTTGGGAATTTACTTGTTTAGTAATGTTTGTTTAGTAATGTGTTCGGTTTTCTTAGTTTAGATGGTGCCTTTTTGAGTGATCCAAAAGTTACTAAAGAATCTCTCTCGTGGATGTGAGTTGCTGAAGCACAAACAGGATAATAATACTGCCATAAAATATTTGAAAGTCAGCTACATTAACTGGCTTAGAATACTTCTCAATGCTTCGGAAGCAAGAGCTTTGAAGGTGGTTCTTAGTTTCCTCTTGGTTATTTATCCATCATCTGATATGGTTCTATTTCTTTATTAAGATTCCTCATCTCAATGATTAGCCTCAGCGTTGAAGATTGTGTATAAGTACCAAGTAGTGGGAATATAGAAGCAGAAGAAGATCTCAACCAAAAGTGGTAGAGTAATCCATAATCAAAAGGGAATAATTTCTTCCTTAGAAGGACAATTTCCTGGTTTTGGTTTTCTCTTGCGTGCTACACACAACTAACCGCCAAAAACAATTCTTCATGTCAATAATCGGGCATCGTTAAATGAATCATCATTTCAATGATTAGCTCGGCATTAAGAATTAGTCAAAATAATTTCTTGTCACTATTTTAATATATTTTACTTTTACCAAAACCATGTAATTGTTTCATTTTTTTATATTTAACATCAGTTAACACGTCCAACCACAATTTTGTTTTGTTCTTTGTTGATGATAAATTTTCATTAAAGATATTGTAGTATTTTAGTTTCTAAAAAACAATTCTTTTTCTTTTTAAAAAAATTAAGCATTAGATTGATTCCTAACTCTTATACCCGATTCATTTAATCAGATTAATCTGAAGAGATTTAATAAAAAAAAAATTATGAACCTATCCAAATTGAACTAAAAAAATTTAATTGATTTGAATGAAAATTTTAACTAAACTCAATTCAACCTATTTCATATACACTCCTAGTTTTATGTTTTTTTTTTTTTTTTGAGTCATTTAAATTGTTACTAAAATTTATTTATTTATTCCTAAAAATCTATGTAAATTTAAAATCACTGTTGATACTCGTAGCAACTTTTAACTATGGTTTTTAATTCATTATTACCATAGATAAACGAAATGTTATCATCTATTTTTTTTTCTGATATTTTAGCTTGTATTTTCTTTAGTTTCTTATTAATATTGTGTTTTTCTTGATCTTCTCGATGCATTCATCTTACGGACAATTCTATCATCCTTAATAAAAAAAATTGCAACGAATTTTTCTTCTTGCATGGGTAAACAAGGTTGAATTTGATATTATTAGATTTTATTTAAAAAGAAACTTCATCTAATAATGTAGATAATACGAGGGGAAATGTAGCATTTTCTTATTATATCTAAAATAACAAGTTACCGCCATTTACGAGTATTTTAAATTTATCTAAATACAATAAATCAAAAAGAAGAAAAGCTCAAGTTACGGGAAAATACGTATAAATTAACGTATATAAAACAATATATATATATATATATATATATATGTATGTATGTATATATGTATGTATGTATATATATGTGTGTGTATATATATGTGTGTATAAAGTCATAAAATAGATATGCATAATTTAAAATAAAAGACATTAAAAATAGTACATGTAATTATTTAGAAGAGAATAGATTAAAAAGTATTAAGTGACGATTGAAATAGTGTAATTTAATATATAAAACAAAAACTTATTACACTAAAAAGTGAAAGCAGTTGTGTGAAGATATGAGGGTTATGTTTCGCCATTTCTGTTGCTTGAGGTTATCCAGGATGTTGATGTCATAACATGCTGCAGCATCTTGGTATCATGTTCAAAACATGCAACCTCCAATAATATTTGCTTGGGAAACCTTAAACTTGGATATTATATTTTTATGACGTATTTTCGTTTTTAAAGTACTTTTATAAAAATATATTAAGGACTCCTCCAACTTGATCTAAAAAATTCCAACTTGAATGGTTATTGAAAATTTCAAGTGGATTAGGATGAGTTAGATAGGGATGCAACAAGTCATCCATTTCAAGAATGATGTCAAGACTAATAATAAGGAGAAAATTTGTGTTGAAAAATAAGTATGGAATAGGAAGGGGAAAATTATGCAAAAGAAAGTACTAAGAAAAATAGTGATGATAATTTGGTTTACTATCGGTATCACTTCTTAATTTTATATGTATTACCTATAATAATAACTAACAAAAATCATATTTAAATATAAAGAAAAAAGTATTACCCCACTATGAATAAAATAGCACTAGAATACTTGTCTTTCTGTCTGTCTTTTTCCATTGTTTGTAAGTAAACTATCAACTATCAGGGTTTTAATTTGCAAACAAAAAAAAAATTGTCCAATTAATTGCTTTCGCCTATGGTGCACGATTTTTTATTTTTTTTTAAATCTTGTAAGTTGTTTGGCTGCCCAAATATATCCTATTCCTGGTGTTAGTTCATGTACCACTTATACCTGGAAAAACTATTCATATAATGAAAATTTTGATTCTTATTAACAGCAGTTACAATATTGCAAACCATATTATAGTATCTGATCTAATAAGTTGCATAAAATCTATAACTAGAAAAAAATTTAGTGATCAAATTTATTTGGAAAGAAGGGGAATAACATTTCAACACTTATTTTTCTTAATAGTTTCTTTATTTTAATTCGTATGTATCATTGAAAAATCGCCTAAATTAATTTTCCAAAAACAGAATTAATTAGAATACACGTTTTGAGAAAATTAGTTAGAAGAGATTTCCGTATTTCTTAGTTACAATGATTTTGGACTATTGAAGCACTAGCCACTTTTCTTTCAAATCCATAGGTGTTATTTCTCACTTCACTTCACGATCAACTTGTTTCTCATGTCACCTTACACTTGTCTGTGCATGATGTCAACATCATCATAGTTTTGACAAAATAAAAATGCCAATAATACAAGGTTCGTGCTAGAAACATAAAAAGAATGTTCATTGATCATAGAAAAGTTTTGCATGTTAGTTAAAACAGAAAAGCAAATTAGGTTTAGTTGAGTAGAACTTGCAGGATTGGATTCACTCTCTGCAGTTATTTGGGTTTTGAGTAAAGCAAGTACTTTACTCATATGAAAACGGCAGAACAACTTTGAGTCACATACTTTTCATCCAACAATAAATTGATCTATAGATTATTCTGGACTTGCATTTTTTTATATTTCATATCAATTAACAATGCCACGAGTGATGTGAAGTTGCAATTTATAAAATTCACGAGAGTAAAATGTTAATTTGAAAATAATATACTTAGACCAAACGTAATTTTAATGTTAATTTGAAAATAATATACTTAGACCAAACCTAATTTTAATGTTTAATTTTCATATAAAGTTATTAAAGTTTATTTTTCACACTACATAATGTGATGTATTATTTTTCCTCTACACGTGTATTGTGTCATCATTATTTTTACATGTGAATAAAAAATATAAAATAAATGTACTATCTTTGATCACATTATGTCTTATCATTATTTTTCAAAAGTGGTTAAGAAAATAAATATATATTATTTTATAAAATAATAGATTATTCTATTTTCTTTAAATTTAGAGTAGAGTTATGAACTACTTCTAAGTTATGTACCAGCTTCAAGTGTTTTTGTTGAATAAAATCATTTAAATAATAGATTTTAAAGTGTTTAAATTATGAATGGAAAACTCGATTCACAGATATTAACACAATGTCTCTATGCTGCTCCGCGAAACAACCTTCTACTTTGGGATTCCATGGAACCAAATTGGGTTTGAAATAGATACAACAACCAGTGATGGACTTGTAATCATCTAAATCGATTCCCTAGTCAGTATCACTACCAAGAACAGGGACATAGGTTGACAGACAAAGCAAGAGACCATGATTAACAATTTCAGAAAAATATCTTAGTATTCATTTGACAACCTTCCAATGATGATCTTGAGGGTTGTGCATTTATTGACACACTCTGTTTACAAAGTAGGACAATTCTGGTTGAGTAACAGTGACATATTGTAAGCTCCCTATGGTTGAAGGATAGAATTTTGGATCCTCAACAGTAGTCATCACGAGTGAGTCTTAGTGAAGATACCATAGGTGTAGGTTGTGGATTTGATCCAAGCATATTTGTTTTTTGCAGAATATCAATGATATATTTAGCTTGTGATAGATGAAGTTCTTCGTCTGAAATAGTGTAGTCTTCCTAAGTCCTTGAGAGCAAACTGTTGTTGTAATCATGTGATGTAAACCCAAGTGCTTGTTGTATATAAACATTCTCTTCAAGTGTGTCATGTAGAAATGCGTTGTCTATGTCAATTTGATGATGGGTCATCATGAAGACAAAGCTTTGGTGAGAACAACACACACCGTAGTTACTTTGATAACAGGGTTGAATGTTTCACGATAATCTAATCCTTTTACTTGATGAAAGTCATTTCCTAAAAGACGTGCCTTGTATCATTGAAATGTATATCTGCATAAAACTTGCGTTTGAAGACCCATTTGCACCCAACCACTGTTGTATCAGATGGGAGAGGTGTAAGAGACCACGTACGATTAGACATAAGAGTTGCATACCCAGTCTTCGTTGCTAGAAGTCATTCAGGACTTTGCATGGCTTGCTTGTAACTTGTTGGTTCAGAAAGAGGAGTAGAAGAAGTAACATGAAACAATTTCAATTTAAAGATTCCAACATTAACAAGTGTTACCATATGATAAGTGTTAGGTAGAGAATAGTTATCATGAGCTGTAGAGAGTTGATCCTGCGACGAATAGGATGATGAGTCTAGGGTTACTGCATGAAGAGGTGAAGGAGAAGAGAGAATAATATTTAATATAGACTTAATATTAAAAGATTGTATACCATAATAAATATGTAACAATGCATATGAAGTAGAAGAGAGAATAATATTTGATATAGACTTAATATTTAAAGATTGTATACCATAATAAATATGTAACAATGCATAATTAATAAGAGAGTTAAAGTACAAGGTTGACTAGATTGAAAATTATTAAATTTAGCATTTAGACTAAACAGATTATTGGATAAATTAAAAGAAAAAAAATTCTAATTAAATATAACATTTCTAGAGATGTATGTTTTTCCTGATATAGACAAGCAAACATATCCTTTGTGATTAAGACTATATCCCAAAAATAAGCATAAAGAAGAATGAAAACCAGATTTTCTATTTTGATATGGTCTAAGGAAAGGATAACATGCATACCCAAAAACCTTAAAATGACTAAAATTAGGTTTCTTTTTTTGACATAATTTCGTAAGGACTTTGATTATGAAGAACTGGAGTTGGCAAAGCATTGATATTAACTACAGTGATGAAAGATTACCCTTAAAAACTTATAGGCAAGGATGAACTAGCTAGAAGAGTTGTACCAATTTCATTTATATGTTTATGTTTGCTCTTTATAGACCCATTGTGTTCATTTGTATGCAGGTAGGTTAACGGATGAATGACATGGTCATTTAGAAATGAAGTTATAATTAAAAACTTCTTGGCATTATCAGGTTGTACATTGTGTACCCTATGACGAGTTTGCTTTTCTATGAAAACTTTGAAACATTTAAAAACACTTAGAGCTTGGATTTACAATTAATAAGATACAACCATGTATATTTAGAGAAGGCATCCATGAAAGCTATATATTATCTAGATCCATCAGCAACAATTTGAGGTGCAGGACCCTATATATCCACGAAAACTAATTCCAAAGGTTCAGTGTAAACAGTTCTAGAGTTATGAAAATGTAAGTGGTGCATTTTGGCTACAACACATGTACGCAGAAAGTAAGTTTTGTATGATAAGAAATATTACACTTATTCATCACAATTCTAATAGTTTTAGAAGATGCATGTCCAAGGCGAGCATGCCATAACTGATGTGGATCAAGCATAGATGCAAAGTAGTATTATATGTAAAGGAGTTGAAAAGTTGACGAAAAGAAGAAAAACACAGAGTCTATCTCTGAGTTTTTCTTACAGAAGTATTCGCTTGGTATCCTGACATTTCACGCATGGAACTCAAAAAAACAAATTATTATACTTGACGAACTTAGATACACTTAAATTTTTGGTGATATGCGGCACATGAAGCAGATGATTCAAATGGATGATAATATTATTAGAAGGAAGTAGATAAGCTGGAGTGCCAACGTTAGCAATCATCATACATGATCCATTACTAATATACATGATCCATTACTAATAGGAAATAGTTTATTGACCTTGTCTTGTGAATGATACAAGTTTCTCATATATACAACCTATTATGCATAATTGTGCAGAATTATAGCAATCATTTCCTAATATAAATAATATGATTTGTAATCCTAATTATTTTCTACCGGATATACATATGATAGAATGCCTATACATAAATAACCAAATCTCCCAATTGATTGCTATATCACAAATATGATATTTCTACACTTAACTTATAACCTTTGTTACCCCTCCTCAAGTTGGTGCATGTAAATCTTGAATGCCCAACTTGACTAAGAGTTTTCCAAACTATTTAGTACTGAAAGCCTTAGCGAAAATATCGACTAGTTGGATATGAGTAAGAACATAAGATGGTAAGAGACAATTGTGTACTATTTCATCCCGAACAAAGTGGCAATCGCCTTCGATGTGTTTTGTGCATTGGTGGAAGGCAGGATTTTTAGCAATGTGTAGAGCCGCTTGATACACAACTTTCTTGCTTAACGCATTAGAGTCATTTGTTATATGCTGTGTGGCTCCACTATTAAGATATCATAATGGGTTCGAGAGAGTAGAGGGAGTACCCAGTAGTGAAGGTTCATTGTCTTCATTGTTTACATAATAACATTGAGATGTATTAACACTTGTAGGAGAAGAAATATATGTGTCATACCTATGCCAACAATGCACTGTAGAATGTCCAAATTTATTATAGATCTGACACTTAATTTTGAAATTGGAAAAAGAAGATGAAGATTGAGAAGGCGACGAATTCTTGGTAGAGAAATTGTTTCCAAAGTTGTGTATTGAAAACCCATTATGTTTGGAATTCTTGATGAATAATTGTTATGTGGTGGACCAGAGGTAAGATTAGCTTGAAAAATAAGTTCGTCAGTAGATCTATGTTTCTTCTTGTGTTAAAGGTATAGTTTTAATATCCTCAACATTATAAGGATCCAAGCGAGATGTTATAAAACTATCATATTCTTTCAAAAAACCATCGAAGATTATCTCAATATGTTCATTAGTGGTAATTAGAGAGCTCACTGCAGTGAGCATTTCAACCAAACTTTTGATGTCAAGAAGATAGATAGATTGATATATATCGTTTTTTCTTTAGATCGTGTAACTGTAATTTAAACTTTTTAACTTATCTGAATATGAGTAGGATAATACGTACGTAGTTTCTACCAGACTTGAAAGGAGGTGTCAACGCCAACTATTTTGGTTAGAAGAGGTGTGGTCATAAAAGTCAAAAGCCAAGAGCCAAGCAATAAGAAGCTAATCCTGACTTTTGTGATGTATAAAAACAGAACTGATAGTGTTTATTGTTACAACATTTGTATCAAGAAATACGGAGAGGACTGGTAAAATCTTTCAAGAAAGTGTATGAGTTTGAGGCCACCAGGGATGGCAAGAACTTGTTGCTAAAACAAGAAATTGTTATCATCAAATTTGAGAGTTATGGTTGTTAAAAGAGCGGAAGAAGTAGAGGTATTACTAAAAAAACAAGCTGAAGAAGAAATAACTCTTATTACCATATAAAAGGATTTTGTAGAAATATAAAAAAAAATAAAGTATACTATTTTCTAAAATAGCTTCTCGTTCTATTCAATACACATAATAAATATATAGTATAATAATATTATATATATATATATATATATATATATATATATATAGTATAATAATATTATATACCAAGCGTGAAAAGTTCTCTCCATCTCTATTAAGATCAGGAAAGCTAATCATAAGTTTTTAATTATTATTAGAGTTAATTTGGATAGGTTTTGCAAATAAATATTATACCATAGAAAATAAAATAAATAAATTATATGAAAAGAAACTTGTTAAATAAAATAAAAAATTCTATTTCTATATTTTATAATAACAATCGACGTCTAACTTTCCTATAAACAATTATTTTTTGTAAGTTAAGAATAAAACAAATTGTGTTCTCTCGAGTAACTATGTTTTTCTTAAAGTCTTAAAAACAGATGCTTATATGCATACATTATTGGAAACTTCTGTGACATAATATTATATATGGAAAGAAACATGCTCTAATCTCACTTTCAGAAAATAACTTGAAGACGAAAGGACAATTACAAAGTGTTGTGTACCTTATTGTACTTTTCTTTTAACTAGTGATCGATACATTTCAATGAAATCTTTTGAAGGAAAAACACTTTTTTGTAGTTGCCCTGTTTTAGTAGTTAGCTTAGGTGGAATCTCTACAACTTTTTTAAAAAGAGTGAAAAATAGTTTTATAAGAGAATCAAATTATTTAGAATTATAGTACTGGACATATTTGGAAAAAAATTCTCCAAACAAACTTTTAGGAGAGAAAAATAAGAAAAGGATTAAATAGACTTATCCAAAAATTAAAATTAGGTTGCATAAAATAATTTGTAGAAAAATTTTCCTTATAATTTATTAATATTTATATTTTTAATTTATGCATAAACTAATTTTAATTTATAAAAATAATTATTTTATTTTTTTTTAATTTTTTATATTTTAAGTTTACTAAAATTTATTTCAAATTCATATTGCATTTTTATTTTAAATAGAAAATTTTCTTCAATAATGCTCAACCTAAATTAAAAAGAAATATATTATATTATTAAAGTTACAAAAATCAAAGTCATATTTGCAAATATATCTAATATAAATTAAAAAAAATTAACCTTATCTTGGAAAATAAAAGGTTTACCATTTTCAAATAATTTTAGTGTAATGAATTTAAATCACTCTCATTTCAAATTGTTTAATTTTTAAATTTTTTTTTGAATAACACAATTTAAAATTTAAGGAATTTTAATTTTTTGGGATTAAAATATGTCATGTAGCATTAACTATAAAATTTATTAATACAATAATACAAATATTGATAAAAAAATCAATACATGTTATTGAAAAAAAAAATCTAGTTAACATCTACTGAAAAAATAGTACTATCGACATTGATTAAAGAAATTCTAATAAATATATGGATGAATAAATAATTCGAATAATATTTAAGAAAATAATTTATATTAAAATTAACAAAAAGAGTCCTGACTTATCTCAACTAAAACGTAGTTTTTTACTGTTAACCTAAAACAACCCTAATTGAAAAAATGAAAATAATATAAGTTGAAATTGACAAAAATAAAACATCATCTTTAACATCATTTGAAAAATTGTTGATGTTGTCAACAAAATTCTAAATAACATTAATTAAAAAAAAAACACATATTCGTAAAAGAAATCTTAATGATGATAACGACTTGATCTCCACCAAACTATTAATATTGAGATAGAGTGATGAAGAAAATATAAAAAGTACATAAATTAAAAAGATGAAAGAATGTAATCTAAGTGAAATTTAAAATCTACAATTTTAAATAATTAAATTAATTTCGTAAATTCTTAGAATAAAATAATTATCTAAATAACATATTTTTCATAAAATATTTTTAAATTTTATAATTTAAATTATCCTTTAAAATTTTCTCAGCTATAAGTAAAGTAAAATCATGTTTTCAAACATAAATTCATCCCTAAAATTAAAAAAAAAAAATTGTTTCTAAGGAGAGTTTCTAATGAATTTATGAAAGTATAAAATATGACTTGGAAGTAAAAAAAAAAATCCATCCCTTCAAACAATATTTTTTTTTTATTTAAATTGCACCAACATGGTGATTTGGCCACTTAAATGGCAATTTGCAAATATACTTTAATCACATTTCGATTGTATTTATGAAATTTGCCAATCAAATTTGATGATTATTAAATTAAAGTGCATGTTTTTTTTTTTTCTTTTCATCTAAATTTTTGTGTGAAAAAAATATTTACTAATCAATGCACATGAAATAAGTGGACTAAACTAGTCGTTTTTTAATATATGTTCAAATGAGCTAATGTGATTAACAAGATCAAAACGTAGGTCACACAATTTTATATATAATTTGGCTTGTATTAGGATTGACACGACTTTACAATCTTAAAAAAATTATTAAGTGGATGCGAGTTTTTTTAATTTATTATTTAAAAATAAATTATATTTAATTTAAATTGAGTTAAGTGTTTTTTTATTTATTCTTGAAATAATTTTAAATATATATGTTAAGTAAAAGAAAGAAAAATATTCCAGCTCTCAAATGTTCTAAATAGATCCACAATAATTATTATAATCATTGTTCGCTATTAGTTTTATCATTATTTTTTGAAAATAATTGTCACCATTGTTAATATTATCACCAATATAACTAATGTTATAATATATTATTATTATTATTATTATTATTATTTTTGTTCTCCCAATTACATATTGTCATTATTATTTTATTATAAAAAAATATCCTCGTTATCTACTACTACTATTATTTCTGTTAGCAGTATTATTATTATTGTTATTATTATAGTTTAATAGATAAATAAATTAGATTAGACGAAAAAATTAATTTAAAAAACAAGTTAAACTGGTAATAAAGTTAAGCTTAACATTACATATTTTCACACCGTTAATTAATTCATTTTTTTTTATTCAAGTATAATGTCAAGGTTAATGAATAGTTGTATCGTATTTTAATAATAATGACTCAACCATGATGATTTTAAATGCTTTTTCAATGATAAAAATAATTATATGCTTTCATTCATGATCATAAATTCAGAACAAATGGGTATAAACTCAAGAACATGCATGGTAAAAATTTCTTCAAACGTTCTCAAAATAGAGTCAGCTTTATCGGTCATAATTTTTCTGCATGTCACAACTTTGACATTTGCTGACAATCTGATCCAAAAATAACTTCTGTGATATTCATAATTAATGTGACGCATTACAAGCATCAATGTTAAGATGTTTTTCATGCTAAAAGAGTTTAATAGTTCAAAACTATCATGTATTTATAATTTCAACATGATATGCATCTTAATTATATATAATATTTAACTATGTATCATGCAAAATTAATAACAATTATGTCTAATAATTTCTCTACAAAATGTTATCCTTACTAATTGGTAGAATGATAAACTTATTCATTTAGTTATTAATTACACTGATAAACAACACACAAATACACACATATCTATCTCTCTCTCTCTCTCTCTCTCTATATATATATATATATATATATATATATATGAAAATTTTCCTTTTTTATCACTTAATTAACACAATGTTTGGAAAGTTCAGTAAGAATTATTGACATATGTGAAATGTCGACTAGGTATATTTACTACACAATTAAATGAGATGAGGAAAGATATCTTTCAAAACTTTTTTTGTTGGTATAAAGTAGTAGAAAGACACTCTCAATATCATTAAATAAGACTCAATTAGGACTCTCAGAAGAGATTCGCCTATAGAATTACTATACCTAAGAAGAATTTTCCACCAAACAAGAAAAAATGACATAAAAAAAAGTCAATTGACACTAAAAAATAAAATGTTAGTTCACCATTACTTCCATAGTTATAACGAGATTCGAATATTTGACTTCATACAAATTATCTAAAATCATTATCATTAATATAATTATAATAATGTAAAAAGTAGACTAGATTATATGTTAAATTATTTAACTAAATATATGTTATTAGTGTTTCTGTACTAGATTTTTTTATAATATATTAGATAATTGAATATTGTTTTAGTTCTTTTTATTCCTCAAACTAATAATTTTTTTTTCAATCCAGTAAATTAATTGCTAGCTAATTATCTCGAGTTTAGTCTATTACAAAAACAACTTTTAGCCTTTTTTAGAAAATGTTTGGCCGAGTACAAAGAATATAAAAAAGAAAAAACATAAAAGGAAGAGAAAAAAAGAGTTAGCTTTTAAGTCAATTGTTTTTTCAATTTAAAATTCTTTTCTTCCTCCGTATCATAGAAATCCTTATGATCGATGGTTAGATTTGCATCAATCTATCTGCTCACAGGCTAAAGGAAGTCGTGTTGAACATGTCTAGGAAGATGCTTTTTTCTGTACTCTCTTTTTTTCAACAAGAATATATTTTACACTTGAAGACTATTTTCTTTTGAAAAAAAAAAACACATTAAGTTTCACAATAATTAATTTAAAATCATATCATAAAATTCATGATTAATTGAAAGTATGAAAAGATTTACAATGGGATTAAAATAAATTGTGTGGGCCTTAATATAGTAAAATTTATGACAGGATGGGAGAAAAAGATTTGATAAAAAGATATCTGAGGACACATAGTACATATGTTTTGGCCTATTTAGCAAAAGTTTGAGCAACAGAATTTTGGAAAGTAAGGGGAAAAGGAGGGCTGAGATTTGTTAGTTACAGTGACAGTTGGTGTTTTTTTTTTTTTTGATGATCTTGTTTTACTATAATTGAGGCAGAGAAGAGAAGAGAGAGTGGGAAGCAGAAGCAGAAGAAGTGGATGGAATGTGTGGTGATGCAGGCATGACAGAATGCAAAAAGCATAAGAAGAAGAGACTGATATAAATAAAAAGTTGAGTGAAGGGAGCACCGCAGATTCCGTGGTTCCAGGCTTGCACTCCAATCATCTCGTGCACAAATCCTTCACCCAAAGTAATGCCTTATTTTTTCTTTCTTTCACTTTTTCACTCTCTCTCTCCGAATACTACACACATCTACATCGCCTTCTTCTCCCTATGTCTTTTAAGCCAAATCTATTTTTTTCTCATCACTCACATTCGTTAAAATATCCAACAAAAGTAAAGCAATCATTAGGTTGTTTGATGAGAACTTCATTTTTCATGTTGTGATGGTTTGTTTGTTTGTTTGAGGAAGTTGGTGCAAGTTACAACATAGAAAGGTTTGTGTGGTTTAGATCTCGAAAGGTAGGGAAAAAGATTGAGTGGCTGGAGTCAGATGGAAAGTATATATAGAACGAGAAACAGGGAATTGATTGTAAAATATATAAAACTAAAGAAGGGGATGTTTGATAAGAATTAGAAATAGGTATATATAAAAATTAAGAATGTGAAAAAGCAGTATTGGTAAATAGTAAATAGTGAGAGTGGGGAGTCAATGAATAAAGAGAGGTAATAAAGAGCGTGCTAATATTGTGCCACCAAGCTTTGGTTGTGGTAGTTTTGATGTCGTGAAGTGCGTTGGCAAAGTGTGAGAAAGAGAGTGTGAGACGGACTTGTGTTTAACAAACCACTCTTTCCCCCTCTCTTCCAATCTGTTCACCCTTCACCACACTCTCCAAATTTGGCCACTTTCCGTTGAATTGCATTATATTTGGTCTATCTTTTTCTTGAGTGCTATATTCTCTCTTGTGTTTTCTAAATTTTCCAATCTTTACTATCCTATAAATAAACACTTCCAAAACTTGGATTGCAGGGCTGATTCACAGTTACTGTTGTATTGGGTGGCTTTTGACTCCCCCAACTTATTATACCCTTCACTCCCAATCTATATTTAATAACCAACCTCCACTCTCCTTTCTCTGCTTCCTTACAACCCTCCTAGCCCTTCTCTCTCTCTATTTGTTTTTTAAGGTTAGGCTCAGGCCTCTCTTTGGTTGTGTCAGGAAGAAACATGGAAGCACCAGAGGAACTCTGTCTGGGAGGGTCCAAAGATCACACCAACATTGTCAAGGGGAAAAGAACCAAAAGGGTGAGGCCACAATCCCCTATCCCCTTCTCCGTCACTGCCAATTCCTCCACCGGGGAAGGAGAAAGAGAAGATTGCTGCAATGTTCATGACAACACCAACACCAGCACCAAAAATGATCATATTAATAACAACATCATCAACAACAATAGCAGCTCCCCCACCACTTCTTCTGCAGGATTACAAGACAGCACAGATGAAGAGGAGGACATGGCCAATTGCCTCATCCTCCTAGCACAAGGACAATCCCGGAAATCTCCCAAACATGCTGAGGAAGATGTGGGCATGAATTACGCCAAGTACAGCAGTAGGAAATTCTTGGAAGCGGCTACCTTGGGGTCTAGCAGGGCAAGGTATTATGTTTATGAATGCAAGACATGTAGCAGAACTTTCCCTTCTTTTCAAGCACTTGGAGGCCACAGGGCCAGTCACAAGAAGCCTAAGGCAATCATGGCCATTGGCCAGGAGAAGAAGCAGCAACACCTTCTGTCATCAGATGAGGAAGAGTTTCAATTGAAGACCAATAACAAATCACCATTTTCCCTTCAACTCAATACAAAGGGCAATTTGTACAACAAGTCCAAGGTGCATGAGTGCTCCATCTGCGGTGCTGAATTCACATCGGGGCAGGCACTGGGAGGCCACATGAGACGCCACCGCGCACCGGTTGGGATCCCCACCACACTCTCCTTCACCCCATTGGCTCTGGAACCAGAAGAAGATCACCCCAGAAAGAAAAGGAATGTGTTGAACTTGGAATTGGATCTCAATCTTCCTGCCCCTGAAGATGATCAAAGAGAATCCAAGTTTTCCTTTCCATCCAAGCAACAGCAACAACAACATGGACAGAAACATCAGCAGCAGCAACAGCAACAGCAACAACCTCAACCACAAACAAGTCTTGTCTTAACTGCCCCAACTTTGGTGGATTGTCATTACTGACAAGGTTTAGATTGACATTTCACAAGATGGTCTCAAAATGAAACTGGGGCTATGTGCAATTTTCGCGATACATCTGTTGTCTATGATCTGATTTTTCTCTTCGTTTAACTTTTTGATCCATACATTTATCAAAAATTACAACATTACATGATTCTTTTGATTCTTTGTGGACTTGATGGGTGAGGTCAGTTGTTTATTGGAGAAAGCTTTAATTTGTTCTCTGAAAAGACCTCTCCAACTCATGGATAGCGCATGTGGGTGTCTTTTTTCACTTGTTTTTCATTGGTGTTAGGCTCTTTTTCCGTGCCAGAGAATGTGATGTGTTATGACTGCAGAGAGGGTCCAAAAAGTCTTTGCCTAGGTTTCATTGTTTCCTCCACAATAAAACATGTCCTCCTCCATGTCTTTCTGTGTGTGTGTCCCCTCATATTGCCCATGGAAATAGAATAAAAGTAGGAAAAGCCACTAAGTAACTGCTATTCCCACATGAATCTCAACTTGTCCTTTTTCTCCTTTACCAATGTCTCCTCATTCAACAAAATAATTATTATTCTTCAGATAATTTTGTTCTTTTCTTTGCTTCATCTCTCTCTGCAAGTTAATTGCCTACTCATTACACCTAAGCAACCCATGAAACCCTCCACTGCTTCATAATTCACAACCCTCAATTTCCTCACCAAATCCTCAACCTTGCCTTAGATACAGCTAATGCTAGTACTACATAAATCACACATTACTAAACTATCTCAAATTTTTAATTTCATTGCTTTCTTTTCTTTTTCTTGAACTGAAAAGAGGCGTTGAAGAAAACTGATTACTCCCCAAGTGTAGCTTTACACTCTACCTATTATTATTATTATTATTATTATTATTATTAAGCCCACTGTATATGTAAATTAATTTATATGCAATCATTCTATAACAAAGTTCCCTTTCTGTGCCTTTCTTTTCTGTATTTTTTTTTTCTTTTGTTAACAAGTCAAATGCAGCATGACATCACGTCAATAAAAGTTGAAGATTAAGTCCTAATTAATCGGAATTAGTTTACAATAAATAATTATGCTAAAAATGAAGAAAGAGGGTGAGGCAGATAAAGTTTACCAAGTTGAGTAGGTTGCTAACCAGGGTTTCACTTGCCAAACCTAATTTTGGCGTTCAATTACCACTTTTTTGCTGTTAAATGGTCATTAATAGGAAAAGGTAAATTTGGATAATTTCTTAAAAGAAAGAAAATGTTTGGTAAAAAACAGAGGGAACTATTGTTCGTATCAATCAGCTCTCGATATAAGAAAACCTTTTCTTTTCTCTCAAAATAATTAAATGGATTTAAAACATTCAAGTCACTATAAAGTTGGATGGGGATAAAAATTTAACTCTAAATTTTTTGTGACGGATTTAAATGGTGTCATGGTTCCTCTTAATAAATCAAACTCATCTACCTAGAATACTCAAGACTTGATCCGAAACGATGTCGTTTAGCGAATCTATAGAACGAAATAAAGAAATTGAACCGACCAAAATAACTTTGCTAACAAATTATTGAGGTCATTGCAGTGAAATATAAAAAATATCTCTAATTCAGATTTATAAAACAACACTATTTTACATTGGATGATTTAAGAAAGTTTAGATTACAGAATCCAAAAGTCTATTTTGATATTTTTTTCATATTTTGAAATGCACCTTCCAAACATATAATTCGGAATATATTAATTTATTTTGAAATATACATTGCTAGATTTAAAAATAGGTTTCAAAATATGTATTTCGGAAATATATTCTAAAATACTGGACTATTGAAGGGTAAAATTAAAAATTTAATTTTTTTGTGGAGATGCAGGTGCAAGATCAATATATGAGGTGCAAAATACAATAGGCAACGAAGCAACAAAAATCCATACTTTCTATGGATGCTAATAACGCTTTTGCTTCAAAGTTTTTCTTTGGTAAAAAAAAAAAACAAAAAATTAGACATGAATATATAACATTAACATGAACATACGGAATTTATAAAATGAGACACAGCAACGTATAAGGTAAATAAAAGAAGTGTTAATTTAAGCAAAAATAAAATATGTATTAAAAACAAACATAAATCATTTTCATATTATAATTCTTATTAAATTATTATAAAAATTTTAAAATAAAAATAAGAGAGTATAAAATACATCTGGAATATTTTAAGTATCGTCAGTGTTCTATATGAATAAGTGTGGTGCAAATTAAAATGGAAACTATATACTACTTTCCAAAACCTTGTTTAACCTCTTCTTTTATCTAGATTCATATATTTTTGGTTCTTGATTTGATTAGAAAACCCATTTTGTTCTACTATTATAGAGCTTGCTTGTTCAGGTGGTGAAAGTTTTGTGTTTAAGCACACTCTGCCTTTAGATTATACCTACATTTATACTGGACAAAAGAGTATACTCAAAACTATTTCTTAAGGAAAACTGTAGGCTATACCTGTACTTCACTCTTCAATATACTTTGCCTCAACCACACACTTTACCCACCATACCTCTTTTATCTGTTACTTCTTAGTTTGCGTGTCACTTTATACCTTAAATCCTAACCAGACAATCCAGTTTTTCTGTGTTAAGTATCTGTTTATTACTCATCTTCTACAAAAGCCAATTTTGGAGTTTCACTTGCTCTTCTTTTTGTTTTTTTTTTTTCCTCACCATCTTTTACAAAGGCCAATTTTGGTTAGTTACTCGGATTATGGCAAGAGTCGGTGAAATATAGTAGAAGTTGTATTAATGAGAACTAGCGTGTAAAGGAGGAGCGAAGGCCCAACATTTGCATTAGCAATAGCTTAAAACCAAAGTTCTACGTGTGATTGTACATTTTAAGCTGATATACAAGTCAGTTTAGCGAAAGCGGACATTGAGAGAATCTAAACATCATGAATTAATCATAGAATTAAGAGAATTAACATGGGAACAAAAAGGGACCGGATGAAAATGTTTGCTCATAAATAAAACAATCAAGACGCCCTTGCATGTTGAACCTAAAACATGCACAATTTTCCATCGTTCTATAGATTACCAAACATCCACCCAGCGTGGCAAAAGAATGAGACTACAAATCATAATCTCTATATATTGAAAATTTAAAAAAAAAAAATTAACAGGCTACAAACAAGTAACCTTTAATTCTTGACAAGCTAAGTAAAAGAAATGCTATAGACATTTTATCCTCATGTTCTTCTGCATATGTCCAATCTTCTTAGAAAAGGGTGGACCGTCTCAATTAATGGAGACCAATATAGAAAAAAGATATGGCAGCGGTGATCATAGCAATCAGAGACCTATTATTCATATAACAAAGCAAACACAAGAACACATTAGTCTATAAGCAAACAGCAACAAGCACAAAGTCATTCCTGAGGTTGGTATATTAGTTTATAACCATCTCGCATAAATGATGTAACACACAAAACGTTCCAATACCTTGTTCTACTTGGATTGGAGGCGTTGGATGATGGAGCATTTAGTTGTAGCCCTGTTCTATTTGGATTACGTGACTTGGATGATGGAGCAATTTGTGGTGGGAACACTGAGGGAGCAGGGGTTGGAGCAGCAGGTTGATACTTGCCTGTGAACATTCAAAAGTATCAACACCATAATGGCCAATCTTTTCAAAACCATCATTCAAAAAAAGAAGTTCGTAAAAAAGGGTAAAAAAAAAGTAGAAAAATACTATTTAGCATGCACTGACCACATAGAAGGAGATTGGGTGGAGGAGGCTTCTCTTTGGCGGGGTTGGGATCAGGATCATAAACCCTGACATAAAGCTCTTCACCCAAATACCAGCTTTGCAAGTTCTGTGATCTGAGATTCCACATTCCTGGGTTGTCAGGGTACACATACACTGCACTCCACCCTCCAGGGTACACTTGCACGCTTGACCGACCAACAGGATCATACACATTATACGTGGAACGTGATTCTCCACTCCATTCTCCTTCCCCCATTCTACAAACAAATATTTCTTATTTATCACATCCAATTTTCCTTATTCAACAAAACAATGCTCATGCGGATCTCACTATAAACTTAGCTTCATTATAACAAGTCAAATATTGGCATGCATACTTTCTACATGAAACCTGATTTTATACTAAAACCCTTCAAATGAAACAGATCACTTACCCAACCACAAAGAAGCTATATCCATCTAAATGCCAAGTATCAATGATGTCTAAATTGTTTTTCAGCACTATCTCCGTCCACCCTTTGTGTGATGCACTGGCAACGAAAACTCCACGCACAGCCTCAGCATTTGAACTGTTCTTAGAAAAAGCATCGAGTTCATAAACTCCAGTTCCATTGGAAAAGTAATCAGCTAGCTTCAATGGAGTATCTGGGGTCAAGTAAGACACATTGTTGACAGTGTAGTAAGATAACCCATCAATAGTTGCAATAGACGCGTTTAGAATGAAAGTCTCAGATACTGTCACGTTTGATACATTGAACGTTCCCTGAGGATTAGGCCTTGCAGCTCCAGTGGTCAGGTTCCACCTGCATTTCAAATAAACCCACATTATGAATGTTTGCATATGTTACAAATATGAACCGTTTAGAGGCATTATTGTGCTAATATTATATTAATGTAGAAGATCTTTCTGATCATTCGGAGCAGCACTTTATGACATGCAATTACCTAATGGATTTTGCTTGGTTGATGGAAAATTGCAGATCAAATGGATCAGGACCGCATGGGAGAAACCCATTAGCCGGTGTGGTAGAGTTATCATATTGAAGCACAGCAACGCCAACGAGAGTGTTGTTATTTGTGGCATAACTCATTTTAGGAGAGGCCACTATGTAGTAATCAGCAGCATCTTGGTTTGCTGTGACAAGAATTGAATAGGATTGACCTACATGAACATCAAGAGACTCCAACTCTATTTGGTTGACATAAGAACCTTCAGTTTCAACCAAAACCATTTGATGATCTTGAATCCTGAAATTGAAGCTCCAAGTTGTCCCTACGTTTGATATCCTAAGCAAATATGTTTTTCCTGTGGCACATTATCATAAAGGATTTAATGTTCTAGACAACACGATCATAATGTGAGTCATAATTAAAACTCATATTCACTTCTTACCTTGTGTAACATTGAATGTCTCGTATGATAGAGAAAAGTTGTTCATGTATGGCCTTTTGCCGTTTATCAGCATCCAATCAGGGAGAAGAACATCTGTCGTATTCAACCTGGACCTAACATCCTGGTTGAAATAATACCAAGTATATTCATTATTCAGGATTAGAAAATAAAATAAAAAAATACACAAAATAAATACTATTAAATTAAAGATCAGAGAATGAAGAACCAGTCCAAGGAATTGCTTAAGTCAACGTAATATCAACGATCAAATAACAAGAAAGTAGTCAATTACCATGTAGCTAGTGCTGTACCAGTCACCAATTAGGAGATCAAACTCTGCCTCTGGTTTTGGAAAAGGAACACTTATGACTGGTCGATTGTTGACTCGAATTGGACCAAACCCTCCTCCAGCTTTGAGGAAATTGATGGAAGGAAAGTAAGAGAATGTGCCAATCTGGTCTTTGGCTTGGAAAGCATAAGTCCAATTCATGCCAGGTTGGACGGGGCAGTTTGTGCCAGACACTCCATCTTGCCATGAATTCAGCCTTTGCTGTATGCCATTCCTACACCAAAATCAAGATTGTACAAGTTTAGTGCATAGGAAAGAAAGTGAATCTTGGAAATGGCTTTCTAATGCCTCACCAAATAGTAAAACTAATAGTATTTGTCCAATGCCAGAAATATTGAGAGAGGAAGAAAGAAAGGAGTACATAATATATACCATGTTAACAGCAAGGGATCATCCAAATGATTGAAAACATTGACATGAATAACATCGTTTGTTGTTGCATTTATAAGGGGTCCCGGGAACATGCCATTGATTGTTATTACCTGCCAAATATATGAGCAACAGTGTTAGTGAACAATGCATGAGTAAGACATATAAAAGATGAATATGATCCCCACCGGTTGATCAGTAGAAACAGGCTTTAAATTGAAGTCAGTGGAAACGTGCCACTCAAGAAATATATCAGCAGCTGTGGCTGTTGTGACTAAGAATGGTAGCACCACAATTGCACATATAACAAAAGCTGCAGCCATTGAAATGCCACCGCAGTTTCTTGCTTTGGATGCCACAGCCAGTCTCTGTTAGGCCTTAACAGTTCAAATGGCTTTGAATTCATACTCAGCAAGTATCTCGCTATTTAGAATATACATCTTCATCTATATTTTAGGCGGTTTTTATTTTTTTAAAACAACATTTTAAACCACTTTCTTCAGGTGCTTTTTAAGATATTTTTACTATTGTACTATATCTTTGTTAGATTTCAATCATTTTTAGAAACAGATATCATTGTGAATAGTAAAAATAACTTTTATCAGAATATAAATTATTTTGTGCTATTTATTATAAATCTAAAATATATTTATATATTTAAAAATATTTACTTAACATAATTATAATTTCATAAGTCGTGAGAGGGATCAGTTAATTCAAAATCACACTTAAACAGACCATCAGTTAAATTATTTTACTGTTTTAAATTCAGTTGAATCAACCTCCTATTAAAAAAGTATTTATATAAATCATGACGTTAAAAGAAAATTTAGAAAAACAAATCATAAGAAAATAAATAGATTCTATAAAAAAAGAGAGAGATATGATAATTAATTCCAAGATATAAACAAGAAATCAGAAATTAATTCTAAAAGATAATATAAAATATTTAAAGATGCAATGATGTTATTATATATTCTAATAAATATTTATGATTTAACAATTAGATCTATAAAAGTAGTAATTCGAGAACAACTATACAGAAAAATATTAAAATATATAAAAATAATAAATTTTATACCAGTATATAACAAAATAAGATTTAAGTTTGTTGACGGGAATAAATATTTTAAGCACAGAAAATATTTAAAATTTATAATCAATAATGAAAATTGTTATATAATAATGTTTATAACTATTAATAATTGTTAAAAGTTATTATCATTTAAATTAAAAATATACATCAACGTTAACTAGTTGAAATATATTAAAAAGATTACAAGAAAAAATAAAATAAAGATAATTTGAGACCATAAAAAAAGTATAGTTCTTTTCATGAATTTGATCCTTTTCATATTCTTATGAAAAGTGAATTTTGTTGATAATTATAATTTTATATAATATAAATATTTATGTTAAATATATATATATATATATATATATATATATATATATATATATATATATATATAT